>Ga0315909_10001178_pt1 | contig 35330 bp, 22 predicted proteins | sample LakEriMetagenome_11_FD_203527 | JGI IMG/M metagenome (GOLD analysis project Ga0315909, IMG submission 203527) | Freshwater fungal communities from buoy surface, Lake Erie, Ohio, United States - Buoy 2 MA125 | ecosystem: Environmental > Aquatic > Freshwater > Lake | place: USA: Lake Erie, Ohio... | reverse complement strand
CCAACTTCTAAATCAGACGCATCAGCAAAAGCAGTAAACTGCATTTTTCTTTTAAGCTTTCTAGCAGAATCTAATGCGTATTGAGCAAATCTTAAGGCTTCACTTTTTCTAGTGCAACCAGATACATCTATAGATATTCTATTAGTCTCTTCAAATTCAGAAACTTCAGAGCTATCAAGAACTACAGTTTCCTTCTCAAAATGATTTAAAAAGTCTATATAAGATACTTCAACCCCTGTAGGCACGTCTTCTGATCTAACCCCAGATATTTTTAACGAACCAGCTTCAATATTAGTCTCATTAAATAAAGCTACTGGTAGAGAATTTGCTTTATCTACAATAAGTCTAATCTTATTACCTGTGTTACTAAATACAGCTCTCATACTGGCTGCTAAAGAAGTTATAATATCTATAACAGGTGTTTCGTCTGTAATAGATAATCCGCATACAAAACGTCTTTCTTTAATTTCAGTACCTTCTGGAAGACCTAATAGCGCATTCTCTATTTCAGTTTGATACCCATTAGGTTTATATCTAAAAGATCCATCAGAAAAGCCAGTTACGCCTACAAAATTACCTGTATGAGAGTCTACAGCATCTACATATTGTGCTGCGTTATAAAAATTATACTTATCTATAGAAGATTCTGGGACTCCTAGTATATTAACTAGTAGGTGTCTAATTATCCATACTCTATTTTCAGTCCAGTCTTTTTTATAAGTTCCATCCCATATACCATCATAAATATTAATATCTGGTGATGTTAACAACTGAGATCCAGTTTTTTGTAATCTGTATCCTGACACTGCAGCACTAAATGCCCCTGTGCTAGGAACTTCAATTTGTCTCCAGTCTACTTCTCCACTAGCTAAAATAGGTTGATTATAATTAGAGGGTACATCTACAATCATACCTTTAACTAAGCTAGTATAAATAGGAAGAGATTCTGTTCTAAAGTCTGAAGATTTAACTGCGTATCCTGCTATAGCAGTTTTTGGGTATGAGTGAATTTGCTTTCTTATCTCGTCAAAACCTATAACTTCAACTTCAGATACATACCCTGTTTCTGCTATATCTTCTGATAGCTTAAGAATAGATATATTGTAACCATCGTTAGAACGTTTATTTTCTGGTATTTTAAGTTCTAACTCAGCAGCCATACTATCATTAACAATACTATTTATTAACAAACCACTGCCGACTATATAATTATTTAAGTTTGAGGTTTCTGCAAAATCATGAATTAACCCTACGACTGATAGTTGAGCTGGCTCATTACCACCATTGAATTCAGTTCTTAGACCTAGTACATTAAATTTTACCTTAATAGAGTCTATTGGGGTTAGTCCTTCAGATGAATTAGAAGGATAAAATAGTATATTGGTAGAAGGCGGTGCTGAAGTACCAGCAAAGGTTGATATACCGCTTTTTAATATTACTGGACTTACAAATCTAACAGGAGTTACAATATCTTCTGAAAAAGAAGGCATAGCTGTTTGTGTAGCTGTACCAGTAGCGTATCTTGCTGCAAATATTTCTGGTCTGGTGTTGTTGGTAGCAAAGTCTACTAGATCATCTATATACTTACCGTCAATTTCTATATCTTGCGGGCCGTTAGGATTAATTCTGTAAATAGGACCTTCACCCAGAGCTAATTGCATATAAAGTATATCTGTACTTTTAGAGGTATTAGGGTTATAGCTAAAACTACCATCAAAATCTACTGTAAGAGTGGAACCTACTGATTCTACTCCTCCAGCGATAAAAGGAACTAGTTTGTTATTTAAGTAAAAATACTTTTTATTCATATATAATCAGCCACTCTAACAGTATCTACTCCACCTCTTTGTATGTGCTTAATATACTGATTTATTAGCACTCCTGAAGTTCTAACCATTCCAAAGTGTAACGGTATAGCTTTTCCAGCTGCATCCATAGTAGCTAAAGAACCAAAACCTTTCGAAGGATCTTCTGAGTTTTCTAACACACCATTTTCTCTATTAACTTTTCGTTGAGATATGTCAAAAGCAGTAGAAGATTTACCAAATAGTACAGAATCTCTAATACGCTTATCAATACCACGTAACGCAATAACTTGATTACTAACTGGGCTAGAAGACCCGTAAAACACATTTAGATTACCTAAACTATCAAAACCAGTAGATACACCGCCAGAAATAGTAGGTATTAAATATATGCTGTCTGTTCTAGGCTTGAAGTCTAGTTCAAAGTTTCTAATATACTTATCCCCGTCAACTAAAGTTAGCTGAGAGTATAAATTAGCTGAGAATATATGTTGTTTAAATAGAGGAAGTAAATTTATACAAGCAGATAGCACATCTCTATAAGAAAAAACATCTATAGTTATTTCATTGCAGTTAGTATAGCTTTGTAGTGTTTTACTAAATTTTACAGTGACTTTCATTAAATCTCTCAAAGGATAGTTCAGAACTATCATTTAACCAGTATATGTATGTGTTATTAGCAAACCCAACTAAGAATTTATATTCTGAAAACACAGTACTACTAACATCTCTTTTACTAGGTATTGGATCTGTACTTCCTGGATGGGAGTGGTAGAATCCCCATATATCATCTTCATGTTGTAGTATTGCTAGTGGATCTATAACAAAACTAGTTTTAGGTCTATTACTTATATTCTTACAAGGTATATATTCAAAACCTTTAGTTATAATACCGCAAGCTTCTTTAGGATATTCTCTAATAGAGTGAGATTGCATATCAGACTCAAGCTTATTAAAATTAAGTGGATGCACCTGGAAAGCCTCCAAAGTTAATTAAGTTTTTACGTAGTGAACAAGCTGTTAAAGTCTTTGCACAAATATCTTCTGATAAATTACCAGTAGACACATTATTAATAGTAAAATATCCGTTAGCAGTTAATGGCGGATTTGATCCAACTATAGTACCGCTTCCATTAGCTGGATACTTACAGTCTTCTCCTTTATATCTAAAGGGGCATGTAGTAATAAAAAACTTTTTTCTAGGAGCTGAGTTTTTAAAATACTGTAACCAATTGCTAATATTAAAATTAGCTTTTAGTTCATCTAACTCATCTAATCTATTAATAATAAAAGCATGTTCTACATAAGCATTTTTATCTGCTTCATGGTTAATTATATAAATCTTATGACCTGACACAGAGTCTACTAAATCATCTGTGGTGCAAAATAGTTTATTACCGTCAATAGACGATATAACTGTAGAAAAACCAATCTTTGCATTAGAAGTTATGATATCACCAACTCTATAGGGCCCCGTAGAATATACTGTTATACTATTTTCTGATACGTTAGCAGATTTTACTACAGAATACTCAGGCCAATAGTCTAGAAACTTAGCATAAGTAAGTTTGATTTCTACTATAGCTCCTAGCAGATCTCTAGAGTCACTTTTAAACGGTATCCAAGTAGCACCTGTAGCTGCAGTTGTTTCATATGTGTGAGCAGCGTTAACCCCTCTAGAAGCAGCTACTGAAGAATTATAATGCACATTAGACGGTACTGTTCTAGGGTCTATATTCTGTACTACTTCACCGTTAATATATGCAATTGTAGCATTTGTAGAATTAAATCCAGCTACATTAGCATTATCAACTAAACTAGCCATGTACCCATCAAAGTTAGAAATAGATAAAGATATTTCACTAATTTGACCAGAACTGTCTGTACTAATGTCTCCACTCTCTAGTGCAGTAACTTTATAACTATTGCCACCAAAAATAACTGAATAGTTAAAATCACTATAAGTCTCGCCCACTACTTCTGCATATCGCAACGGAAAGCCGTGAGGCCAAGGAAAGGTATCTCCTGAATTAGATGGATTACCATTAGCATTTTTAGGATACCACTCTCCAGGATAATATATAGAGTATAGTTTTACTAGGGGGGTTTGTTCAAAAGAATTCTTTTCTGCAATATACGGTGTATTAAATATACCAGTTATAACTGAGTTAGCTGTTTCTACATAAGATACTATATTAGAAGCTACAAAATGTGCAGATTCAATGTTGCCGCGTACTACCTGTACAAATAGCGATGTTACTGCGGTTGTTGGATATACAACAAAATCAGTAAATCCACTTTGAGTATTAGCTATAACTTCTAACGGTAGAAACTGTATTGCTGATGAATTACTGCTATAACTATCTCTAGGAGCTACTAAACCGTCTACATACACAGTTATAGTATCGCTTAAATCTACTGAAGTAGGAGTAGCAAATACATTTATACTTCCATTAATGCTAGCAGAATGATCTATAAAAGTGTTCTGAGAGTATAATATAGCAGAATTGCTAATTAACCTTTCACCGTTAATAAACTCTAAGTATACGTTGCTAAGTCTAATCTTAAGATTAGCAGACTCTATAGCTATAATTTCGCCTACAGTATTGCTGGACTGACCTATAACAATATTTCCAACTGAAAAGTTGGCAGTATCTGATAGTTGTACTATATAGTCATACGCTCTTGTAGACATTATGAAAATACTTCCTGTATTGTAAAAGTTACGTTGTAAATATCAGTAAGTGGGTTATCTGTTGCAATTACTTGAGTAATATTTAAGTCCCCACTAAATCTTGATATCATTGTACCAGATTGCCCTGCATATGACAAATCAAATTCAAAAGATTCGTAGGTTCCTCCCCTAGAATTATAAAAATTTTCTATTGCCTCTTTATAAACTCCTCTAATATTGTTGAATACAAAGTTAAAAGTACGTTTGCGTCTACGAGATATTTGTCTTCTACGTTCATACCCGCCCTGAGATGTAAAAATGGCATTATCAAATGACTGAACATACACATAGTTTCTATCAGGTCGTCTGTTAACCATAGAATAAACTATAGCATTATAGGTATATGTAGCATTCGTAGGAAAGGCGGTCATTATCTTATACTCCTAATTTGTTGACGAATAGGTCCGTTAGTTCTAATATCTTCAAGTATAACATCAACAATAATCTTTTCGTTTTCACGTCTTACTACAGGTGTTGCAATAGCGTTAACAGGAGTTCCATTATTAGTAATATTAACTTCTACATTTACATCCCCACCAAAATCCCCGCTTCCAGCATTTATTTTGTTTAGGGTATCTATACCAAGTTTTTCTACTATAGGTTTACGAAGTATAAACTCTCCAGGCTCTAACATTGCAGAGACGGAGTCTCTCTTACCTAGCATACCTTTTTGTGCAGATTTTGTTACTAGACCACCATAAGCGCGATTATCACTAGTTATTTTATCGTAGGCACTTATATTACCATATATTGTTTTAGCAGCTTGAGCACGTTTAGCATCCCCTAACATATAAAAATCAAAGAAAAGAGGATCTATGCTATTCAGTTTATCTACTGTCTTTGCAAAATAATCTTGGCTAGTACTATCGTCTCCAGAACCTAGAGCACTATTGCCCACTGCAGGAGATCTAAGATTTAAATTACTGGATCTATCAAATTGTTTAAGTAGCTTACCTTCTGCAAGTACTTTATTAGCTCTGTCTGCGTCAACACTGTAGTTATTGCTATCCTTATATCCAGCAGTTACGCCGTCCGCCACAGCGCCTACAGATAGCTTGTTATTAGTTAGTGCAAGGCCGGCGGCTCCGCCTAAAGCAGCTCCAGCAACTAGACTAAGACCACCGGTAACAACTGCTAAAATAGCTCCGACAATTGCTCCCAATATTGCATTAAGCCAGTTTTTCTTCTTCTTTTCAATTTTACCACCATATCCAGAAGTTAACTCACCAATTAAATTCTTTTCTCTAGCATTTCTCATATCATTTAAACCCATATGTACTGCGTTTATTCTTTTTCTTTCGGTAGCCCACCCAGTACTATCAAACAGATCTTCAGTCTTAAGACCGTAATCTTTTGCAAGAGGGTTTACTGTGAAGAATCCACGTTGATAACTGTTCTTACTGTTAGCAAGTGAAGCTACAGCTCCGAAATGCGCACCATCTTTATACATAGTATTAGCCGCATTTGCATCTGTGCCATATGCAGTATTTAGGTAAGCTTTTTCTTCTGCATCAAATAGTCCACCATATACTAAAGCACCTGCTTCAGGATTGAAAAATTCATATAGACCAGTACGAGGGTTTCTAGTACCGCTACCACCAGCACGTTTTAGCATCTCAGCTTCTTCTGGTGTTATATGTGCCACCATTGTATCGTTGTATCTACCTAATTTAGAAAAAATTTCTTCCATACTAGCTCCAGAGTTTATCATAGATAGAATATCTTTACCTATAATTTTAGCTGAAGAAGCCTTGATAACATATTCTCCGTCAGATAGTCTTGCAGGGATAGAATCACTAGTACTAGTACCTGGGCCAGATACTGGACCCCCTTCAGCTAACGCAACTGTTGTATATTTTAAACCTGACTTATCTAGAACTTTAGCCTTACCAGAATTATCAGCAATTCTCTTTAGAGTAGCTGAATCAGTACTAGAAAGAGTACTAGCCACAGTAACACTAATATCAGTATCTAACTTATCAACTTCTAATTTTACCTTACCCCATGCAGTAGCTAAATCTGTTGCTATCTTGGTTATTTGAGTTCTTAGAGCCTCTACTCCAGTAGTACCTGTTAACGTTTGAATTTGTGTTTGTAAATCTTTAAATCTAGTAATAAGAGTCGCAGTAGCTCCTGTAGTAGGATTAGATAAAGCATTAATTTGAGCGGCTAAACCAGTCACGCTATTTATTTGAAGGGTTAAGTCTTTAAAAGCATCAATAGATGTCTTAAAGTTTGATATAGAAGTATTTGCTCCTGTGTCGAATACAGCTAATAGCGCATCAAAAGTTTCTTTTATATTTGTTAAAGTTGAAGCGTTTAACGAGGTATTTATGGCAGACCCTACTCCATTTATTCTGTTAACAAAGTTAGTTGTACTAGTTGTAAAGTTGACAGCGTCTAGTCCAGTATTTGTAAGAACTCCAATCTGATTTATTCTAGATACTAAGTTAGGTACGTTAGGAGAAAAAGTTGTAGCGTCTAATTGAGTAGTAATAGCTGTTCTTATACCCGTTATTCTAGATATTAAGTTATCTATATTAGTAGCAAAAGTTGCTGCATCTAATTGAGTATTGATAGATGTCTGCATACTACTTATTCTAGCATTAAGACTAGTTACACTAGCAGTAAAATTTACGCCATTTAATTGAGTGTTAATAGATGTTGGTATACTTGCTATTGTAGAATTAATATTAGCTATACTAACACCAAAAGTTATACCATTTAATGCGCTATTAATAGTAGTTTGTATATTTATAATCTCTTGAACAGCTGATCCGAGTGTTACATCAAAATTTATATTAGATATGCCAGAGTCTAAAGCACTAATAACAGTAACAATTTGCCCTATAATTTGATTAGCCCTAACACTAATATTAGTATCAGGTAGATCACTGTTGATAGCGCTAATAAAAGTACTTATCTGGCCTAACACCCAACTTGATACTGCATCAATATTTAACTCTTCTATGGCACTATTGACCACCCCTATAGCTGTAGTTATAGAATTAACAGCACTGGCAGCAGCCACGTTTATATTAACTGCTTGTAAAGTGCTATCAATAGTACTTATGGCAGTAGTTATAGAATTAACAGCACTGGCAGCAGCCACGTTTATATTAACTGCTTGTAAAGTGCTACCAATAGTACTTATGGCAGTAGTTACAGAATTAACAGCACTTGTTGCAGCCGTGCTAATATTAACTGCTTGTAAAGTGCTATTAATAGTACTTATGGCAGTGTTTATAGAGTTAACAAACCCTGTAGTGCCTACTTGAACGTTAACTGCTTGTAAAGTGCTATCAATAGTACTTATGGCAGTAGTTATAGAATTAACAGCACTGGTAGCAGACACGTTTATATTAACTGCTTGTAACGTGCTATTAAGAGTGCTTAGAGCAGTAGTTACAGAATTAACAATTCCTGTAGTATCTACATTTATATTAACTGCTTGTAAAGTACTATTAATAGCAGTAACAAAAGAATTTACTTGTCCTATTATATTCTGTGTTGCAGGGTCAATATTTATTTCCTGTATACTGCTATTAACTACTTCTATAGCACTAGTTATAGAATTAACAGCACTTGTTGCAGCTACTTCAAAATTTATATTATTTAATGTTGATTCTACTACTAGTATAGATCCGTACAGCTCGTCTAAAGATGTAAATGCATCTAAATTTACATCTAAATTGCCGAGACTATCCATAGCTATTCCAATTTGTCCAACATCTTCTAATATAAGTTGTAGTGCAGCAGTTTCTATATCTCCAATTGTTTGATTAACTACTGAAAGGCCTACAAAAGCACTAGTTAATCCTTCTAGGTCTGTACCTACAGCAGAAATTAAATTACCAAAAGAAGTTTCAACCGCTTGTATACTTACATTTAAGAAATTTCCAGATTGTGTTAGAGTATTTATAGCAGTACCTATGGTCATTAAGTTTAGGTTAAATGATTCCATAGGCCCGCCAGAAGCAGTTAGAACGTCAAATCCATCTGTTTGTAGAGTAGTAAGTAGGGAATCCCTAAATTGTGAGAATATTCCACCTTGACCATAAAATTGAGAAAGTCCTTCTTGATCTAAATATCTTACTAAGTCATCACTAAATTCTTCAAATCTATCAGTTAGCGCTATGCTAGCATTACTAACAGTTATTAAACTTTGAGATATAGCATTTGCTGGTTGGAAATAAGAAGCTATATTACCTATTAAATTTTCAAGTTGTGTAAAAGCATCAGAAGCTCCTTGTACAGCTGTGGCTACTTCTTGATTTCTTATTGGATCAGCTAAACTTGCAAACATAATTTCAGCATTTTGTCTAGCTGCCTCAATAAATGAATCTCTTAGTGCAGCACCAGCTACGCCTCCTACAACAGTTAGTATTTCTGTTAAAGATGTAGTATCTCTATTAAACTCGTTTAACGCAGCTCTCATTCTATTTATCACAGACTCTTCATCAATTCTAACCTGATTTAAATTAAAATTAGACTCTGAAAGAAGTTCTGTTATTGTTCTTAGATCCTGTTGTGATTCTAGAAAAGTTTGTGTTGAATCTTTAGTTTTTTTAATTATATCTGATTCTTTTACACGAGTATCTATTAGTTCATCATTTAACGTAGCTAGAGTAGCTTCTACGAATGCTAAATCTTCTTGACTACTACTTCTAGTAGCTAGTAAAGCTTCATATTCAGCTTCAACAGTGACAAGTGATTTAAGTTCTTTCTTTAAGGCATTTTGCTTAGCGCTTAATTCTGTAAACTGTGCAAATCCAGCAAAATCTAAAGATCCTCCAGCTAATAACTGATCTAATTGTGACTGTACACTTACAATTTCTCCACGTAGTGCTGCAGAAGATTTTCCACTAAGTTTATTACTCTTTTCAAATTCTGCAACAGCTTTAGCTGCAGTAGAAAATGCTTCTTTAGCTGTGTCACGTAAATCAAATAATTCATTTCCTGATTCCGCTACGCTAGCTAGAGTATCGTCATAAATACCTAAAATCTCTGAAGTTTGGTCTGTTATGTTTTGAGTTAAAGATATAAGATCTTCACCTAATTGTTGAATGGCTGATATAACAGTATTTTTTGAGTCAGTATAGGAGTTTGCAATTTGATTTAATAGAGACTCATATTCGTCTACCATAGATTTAATTTCTTCTAACACAGAAACCGATACTTCTTGTAGCATTTCAAGACCATTTGCATACGCAATACTATCTAATTCACCACTAATAAAATTATCATTTAGTAGAGTTATAGCATCTTCAAAGTTAGTTGTAATGTCTTCTCCCTTACCTATACTATTAAGAAAACCTGTAAAACTATTAGTTAAGCTAGTACTTACTTGTTGGTCAAATGCTTTCATAACATCAGTTATGGCAGTAAATGAAATAGGTATCTTTGAAATGTCTACCATTTGGCCTGATATTTCAGCTAATTTCTTTCTAAAATTTCTGCTAACCTCTACAAATTTTACTATAGCTTGGATACGCTCATACTCTAGTATAGTAGCTAAACGAGTTTCCGCGGCAGCTAGTGCCGCCGCGTTACCCCATGCTTCATTAGTAATGATAGCTTTTAGGCCAGATTTATCAAGAGTATTTATGTAGGCGTCAACTTGCAAGGCAGCTAATTCTGTAGCTTTAGCAATATTATCTGCGGCGCCTGTAACTATATCAGCATTTACATTTGTGCCTTCTCCAATTTCCTTATTAAGTTGGTCATAGATACCTTGTAAGTCGGATATTCTAGCAGCACTTTCTTCCAGCATATCTCTAAGCTCAAATGCAGCAGCATATGTTGGTTCTTTTAATTTCTCTATACTGCTAGATAAAGCATCCCCAACGTCAGTTACTAAAGTAGTTAATTTAGCATTTATAGCTTGAGTAATAATAGTATCTACATCAGGTATTTCTAATTCTTCAAGTACAGTGCTAAAAGCTTGTATGTTAGCAATAGCTTCTCTAACTATGATAGATCCAACATTTAAACCTTTCATTGCTTCTGCAACAGAAATAATATTACCTTCTAAGTCCTTAGCCAAACCTATTTGAGCTAAAGCATTATCTACTACAGAATTATATGCTTCTTCGTACTCAGAACTAGCTTCACCAAATACTTCTTTAGTGTCTGCTAAGAAATCAGAATAGTATCTACCTACATTATTTGCATTAGCTAATGCAGCATTATTTATAGCTTTAAATATTTGTGCAACTGAAGAACCAGTACCGCTTAGTTCTGCTAATGAAGTATCAAATTCAGAAGCAAATTGAATAGCTTTATCAAGTCTTTCAGCTGTTTTTTCAGCTACGTCTGCTAGAGTTGCAAATCTATCTATAGCAGCTTGGATTCTATCGGCTGCCGGCATAGATTCGTCAATAGTTAAGCTGCCAATCCTTAATCCCTGAAAGAAAGAATCTACAAAGAATTTTCCAGCCTGTTCGGCAGTACCACCCTCAAACGATGCTTTAAAACCGTTAGCAAATTCTAAGGTTGCACCGTTAATTCCTTTTTTATAATAGCTAATGCTTGTATTAACAGTGTCAGAAAACGATATGCCTGCAGCTGCTAAAGAAGATATTACCCCAGTAAGAGACGCTTCAGCTATACTAGCTAAAGCTTTAACATCTATTTTTCTACCTGACATACTAGTAGTTTCAAAGCCTTCAGAAGTTAATGTGCCCTGAGCTTGTCCTCTAGGTTTTTTACTAAATAACCCACCTAGTAAAGCGCCTATGATAGGACCTAATACTGGGATTGCCGCACCTAATGCTGTGGCAAAAAATCCTTTTCCAAGAGCACCAGTTATTGCTCCAGCTATTGCATTACTAAAGGCTGGTATAGCAGATACTATGCCGCCAATAGCGCCGCCTATAGAACTTCCCATACCCATATCACCAGTTAGCTGCCCTATCATTGATCCAAGATTAAAACCATCTAAAGCCGCACCAAATAGGTCCATAGCTTTAACAACATTTTGATTAAACGCTGTTGCTATGTTCTTACCTGCGCCTGCAATATTGGTACTTGCTTCAGTACTTTGTTTAGAGGCTGTACCCGCTGTTTCGGCAGCTTTATTAAACTGCTTAACTGCGTCAGCAAATTTATTTACAATCGGTTGAAAACCGATCCCAGCAGCACCACCTACTCCACCCATAGAATTAAAAGCTCCTATAGCTTGAGAAAGTTGAGTTATGGTAGATGTCATTTGAGTAAATTTACTATTAAGTAGATCACTCAAAACTGATAAAGTTTCTTGTGTCTTTTGTAGTTTTTCGTCTGCTTTAATGCGATTAGCAGTTACTTCTTCTAAACGCTTCTCTAAATCTATTTTCATTTCTTCTAGAGTTTTGGCAGCTCCTTCTTGAGCTATTCTAGCAGATCCTGCTTTATTCAATTCCATTATAGAATTTTTTTGTTCTAATAGTCTTGAAACATATTCCTTACCTGATTCTTGTATTTTACCGTCACTGCTTACTAAAGCGTCAATAAAATCAGTATAAGATTTATTTACAGCCTCAGTCTTAGAGGCGACCTCTTCTCTTAGTGAGTTTTCTTTTTCTAAAGTTTGTTGTAACTTATTACTTGCCTCTTCTGTTTTAGCAGATATAAGACTTAATGTATCTGAAATCATAGTTTCTTGAGCAGCTAAAAGATCAACTTTTTTCTGCATAACAGAAGTAACAACTCCTCCAAGAGTATCTAAAATTTGCTGAGCTAATTGCTTAGTGAGTTCTTTTATCTTTTCTCCGGTTTCATTTATAATCTTTTGCATTTCTTCTAAAGCTTCGGCACGCTTTTTTGCATCGTCTTCGGCTTGTTTAGCATTTTCATCTGCAATAGTTTTTAATGCTTGACGACCAGCAATACCAATTGCTATACCATCGTTTCTAAAACCTTCTAGGTTAGCTGCATGAGCAGCTGCAGCAGCATCTGCTTGCTCGTCAAAATTATCTAATGCTGTCGCATGATTCTCTGCAGCTGCATAGGCAGTTTTAGAATAAAAATCTTCAATAGATGATGTTAATTTATCAAATGCTGGAGCATAAGCCTTTGCAGCTGCTGTAATATTTTCTGCTATTGCGGCCTCACCCAGCCCCATTTTAGGAACAGCTATACCAGGAGGAGCCGCAGCGCCCACTGCAAGAGCTATTCTAGAAGCTCCTTCAGAAAATACTCTAGCTAAGCCTTCTACTAAAATTTGATTTATGCCTTCTTGCTGTGTTAGACTTTTAACATAGGTACTAGCTAAGGCTGTTAAATTATTTCTTTGAACTTCTATCTCTGCTAATCTAGATTGTTTCTCGGCTTCTCTTCTAGACACTTCTAGAGCGTATTCTTGTTTTAATATATCTTTTTCAATAGCTATATTTTGAAGTTCATTTAAGTAGCGCTTGTTTTCTGCATCAATTTGTAAAGCTAATATTTCATATTGCTTTTGTGTTACAGTTTTAGCTGCTTCTACTGCGCTTAAATTTTGAAGTTCTTTCGGTACCTCAACTTGAACTTTAGTATTTGCTAGAGCAGCGTTAACCTCGGCCACAATAGAGTCTACAGTAGCAAAATTATCTAAATCTGCTAATGCCTCAACTATATCTATTTGAGACTGTAGAGAAGCTATCTGTGCATCTAATTGCGCTTGTACAGCTTCATAATTTAAGTTTAGGGTTTCAGCTTCTAATCTTAGTTTTACTATTCTATCTTCAGCTACAAATTCAGAAATATCTCTTTCTACTTGCTTAAGTTGTTTATCAAATTCTTCAGTGCCTTTACGTAGTGCCTCATATATTTCTAGAGCAGTTACCTTAACAACTTTCAATGCGTCATTGTAGTTATTAGCTTCTTCAGATGCATCTGAAGAAAGGGTATTAAGGCTAGATAATGCACCATTTAACCCGTAGGCTGCGTCTATCTCAGCTAAACGAGCTTGTCCAGTATTACCAACTAGTGAGAATATTTCAGATTGTAATCCTATTTGATCCTTACCGGCGGCCTTTAGTACTTCGTTTACATCAGTTTCGAACTTAAGTCTAGCGTCATATGACTCCTTATTTTTTTCTAATATATCTTGTAAAAAAGCAGCTCTTGCCAAATCTTTTTCAAAAGAAGTAGCAGCTAAAGCTCCACTAGCCTGATCTACAGCAAGAAGATCTAATTTAGTTTTTAATTCTGCATCAAATAGTGTTGTTATGTTCTCTTTAATCTTTAACTGATCTCTAAGAGCCTGGGACTCTGTTAGTAGTATTCCAAGTCTTTCTTGAGTAGCACCAATACCTTTAGATATTTCTGCTACTATACTTGACTGTAACCTAATTTCCTCATTAAGTATTTCTAATAATTGTGTTGGTATACCAAGTTCTTCAGCGGCAGCTCTTTGATCTTTTAATTCGGCTAATTTATCTTTAGCAACATCTAATGCGGCACCGGCTCTAATTAAACTCTTAGATACAGCTGCTTCATTTTCCGCAAATTTCTCTAAGGTTATAGACCCATCATCAACAGCGTTACGAAAAGATTGTAAATTATTATTAGCTAGTAATATGTCTGTACTAGCTGTTTGAGTTATAGCAGCCAAATCACCAATAGCATTTGATAACGTTAAAACTGAGTTAGTTTGTTCAGGAGTTATAAAATAGCTTGACGCTAACTCATTTGCAATATCACTAATTGTAGCTAGTCTACTTAATACAGCTTTTTCATCTTGTATAGTAATAGTTAACGCAGGTAGGCTAATATCTGGTATATCTAATTTAGGTATAAGTTGAATGTTGCCATTGCCGCTTGTTAGATCGGTAAAATTCTTTTTTAAATCTACAATAGAAATTCCTAAAGCTTTTGATAGATCAGTTAATATTTCTAGGTTGTTAGAAGAGTCTCCAATGGCTTCCGCCACTTGTACCATAATTCTATAATATTCTCTACCTGCAAAAGAAGCTTCTGCTAATGCTCCGTATTGTTCTTCTATTTTATATAGAGCTTGTGCTAGTGTCTCATTTATACCTGCAAATGCTTCAGGGTCATTATAAACCCTTCTACCAACAGTAATTAGTGCATCTTCTAAAGCCTGAGGATCTAAATCGTCTAAGCTTTTTGAGAAATAGTACTCAAAAGCAGCACCTGCTGCTGCACCTATAGCCGCACCAACAGCAGTACCAATAGGACCCCCAAAAGCAGTACCAAGCGCTCCGCCAAGCATTGTTAATCCTCTAGCTGTTACAAAAGAGGCAATCCCTCTAATAATAGAACCTCCAAAAATATAACCTAATAATCCGCCTGTAGCAGCACTACCAGAAGCAAAACTCTCTGTAAAAGTCTTTTGTCCGTCTTTTGCTACTTCTTCAAAAATAGCTCCAACTTCGCGTACTAAGTCTTCTTTTGTTTTTTCTACATCAACGCTTATACCAAAAACTTTATCTTTAATCTTAAAAGTATCTATGTCTCTTAGTGTAGCGTCTACTTTAGACATATCTTCTAGGGCAGCAGCAGCTAATGCATTAAAAGATTCCTGAGTACTATTTCCAGCCCCAGGATTAAAGAATGCTCCTAAAGCTAGTGCCCCTTCTTTTAGTAAGGCGTTATAAGCTTCTTGTTTACCCATTAATCCGGCAATAGAACTACCAACTAAAGATGCAATTGACACAACCCCAAGAAAACCTGATGTTAGACCAAGTAAAGCTCTACCAGCACTTACTGTTCCTACTACTAAAGTACTAAATCCTGAAGCAACTGTAGCAGTAACTGCTGCTATTCTAGCCCCGGTAGCAGCTTGGGCAGCTCCAAAAAGTTTAGTTTGAGCAGTTGTACTAGCAAGTATAGCCTGGTTTATTTCGAGTCTTTTAGTTAAATTATTTATAGTAGTATCTAGAGCTTTAGTTTGGTCTTGTGATAGCTTGCCTGCCGCTCGTGAAGCCGTAAGAACCGCTAATTCTTTTGTCTGAGTAGCTGTCAGGGTAGTTAAACTATCTTCTCTTTTTTTCAAAATGTCATTGGCAGATTTTAGCTCGGAACTTGTTAGTGCGCGTTGTTTAGAAGTTTCACGTAAGGCAGAAAGTTGGCTTTGCTCTGCTTTGTTTAATCCACGCATTTGAGTATTTACGCTTTGCATAGCTTCCTGAGCTTTTTTTGAATACCCTTGCCAGTCCCCACCATTTTTAGCTAGCCAACCACTAGTTTTACTAGTAAAAGATTCAATTTTAGTTTCTAATTTACCTATAGCCGAACCTAAAGCGCCTACGGCTGTCTTAGAAATTAAAGCAAGCAGTGTACCTACTGCAGCTAAGCTACCCGCAAAATTATTTGTTAAGAAGTCAGCCAATGGAGCTAGATAGTTAGCTAAGAGAATACCCATTTGCGTAGCTACATCAACAATCTTAACGCCAAAAGCTTCTAGCCTTTCTGCGGAAGTTGGTATAGTAGTATTTATAGAAGAGAATTTTCTATTTCCTTCTGCAATAACGCTATTAACAAATGCTTGACGACGTTCAAATTCTGTTAATGATTCTGCTGATCTATTTAAGGCAGCAGCATAAGCACGAGTAGATGGTCCAATTTTAGTATAAATACCAAGTTCGTCTAAGAGTTCTGTTTCCAACTTAGCTGAACCGCGAATAACACGAGTATAAGCGTCAGTTAAATCACGTCCTAACGCGCGTGACGCTTTTATAGCTACAGTAGCTAGTCCTTCAATTTGTCTTTGGTCAAAACCAGCACTTAAGCTAAGGTTAATTTGTTGTGCGGCTTCTGCAAGTGTTAATTGGTTTTTAGTTATTTCACGAACATTTTTAAGCAAGATAGAACTAGACTCACCGCTAGCAGTGGCTAAGCTTTTAAGACCTTCTAGAGTTTGTTCAGCACGAGCAGCAGCAGCTAATTTTGAGAAGGCTTGTTGTAGGGCAAATGTAGTTGCAGCAGCACCAGCATAGGCACCAACTAAACCACCTAAACCTTGTGATTGCGCAGCAAAAGAGCGACCCGCGCTAGCACTACTCTGTGCTAGGCGGGTTTGATTTTTATTTAAAGTTTCTACTTGTTTATTTACTGCGCCAGATCCAGTACTAGTAAACTGGGTCTGAATTATATTCTTAATTAAAGCCAAACCTTATCTCACTCTTGCCTTGTTCTTACCTGCAGAATCTCTAGCTTTCTTTTGCTGATTATAGTGTTCAGCTAGTACGCTATGAGCTATTAGTATTAAATCAAGGATTTCTTTTCTATCTTGCGCCTCATGTATGTTCATAAAAGCTTCTAAGGGTGCAAAATCTTTTCCTAACCATCCACCACCAGTAGTATCCCAACGATCTGGAAGTAGGTTTAAAAATAAAACAGCTAGTTGACTATTAAATGGGAGAGAGCCAATATCTTTTGGTATTTCATCTTCTCTTGGCTCCCACCCCATTTGTTCACACATAGCGTAGTATTGGTCAGCTGACATCCCTCCGCCATGAAGTTGATTGCGGAGGAAGTCTTTTAGTTTTTTTCTTGAGTTTCTTTTCTAGTTTGTTCAAAGTTATCAAAATCATTTAGCGTGTCAGTGATAAATTGATCAAAAATAGTAGAGTTTTTAACTAGGTCAAGAGCGTCTTCTGGAGTGTAAGGAATTTCTTTACTAGCATCCATTTTAGAAGTGTCTACTGGAATAAGCTGGCTTAGTCCTTTTACAGTTAGACCTTTCCAACCTTTAATAGTAGCTTCAGTATAAGCTTCTAGGAACTTATCATTATCTACTTCTTCTTCACGCTGGCGAGTACGCTTATTAAACTTATATACTAGTGCGCTATTACGAATTTTCATCATTTTGTCACGGCCAACATAGTTAACATGAACTACAAATCCGTCAATATCTGGAAACTCTACTTCGGTAACCTTTTCTGTTACCATTAAATTTTTAATTAAACTCATATTTTCCTCTCATTTCTATTATAAAAAAGGGTAGCTACCATATCCAACTTACTATTAGTGAGGGGAGATCTAATAGCTTGCTGAGGTAGCTACCCAACTGCATTTTTATAAACTACGCCCCCTCAAGCGTAGTTTATTCAATTATTAAGATGCGGCAGAAACAACTAGTGTTAATTCGCTACCAGTACCACGACTAGCTGTAGGTTCTTGAGCTAAGAATTCTACAGAGATACCAATGATATCTTCCACAGTGTGAGTTGGGAAGTTGAACTGAGTAGCAGGCATGTAAGCCGCAACGAACGGAGCTGTAGAACCACCAATCTTTAGGTTAGCAGTACTTGCTTGTGCGATACTTGTTCTAGAATCGTTAGAGATATTACGTAGGAACTGAGCACTTTCATCATCTCCAGAACGTAGGTAAGCAGTAAAGTTACCTGTGATAGTTCTAGATCCAGTAAACTGACTGATTGGAGTATTTAGAGCAGCTAGTTCTTCTGGAGTTAGATAAGTTAGTGCGTTAGAATATGTAAATCCTAGTCCAGTTACTGGGAATGTGTAAGTATCTGAAGCTTGACCTGCTGGTGTGTGGGTTACTTCAATAGCACTTAAACGGTTCTGAATGAATGCGCTTGTAGTTGTAGTTCCAGCAACGTTATATCTTGCATAACTGTGATATGCAGAAGCTTGTGTATTAGAGTCAACTGATGGAGTTGCTGTTACAGAACTTCCATCATTCTTAACTCCACCAACAACGTCAATAAAGTCGTTACGTGCGGTACTTGTTAGTTCGATAAAATCAGTACCAAAACCGCTCCAGCTGGTCATAGCGATAGAGTCAATGGCGGCATCAATAGAAGCTTCATTAACAGTAGCGTTTTGAACTTGATATACTACGTTATCCATTTTTAGGTACATATTATATTCTGTTGCGCGAGCCATGTTAGAAGTGTGGGCACGAGTGTTACCTGATGCTGCACGAGCTGCTAGAGCAAACTTCCCATTAGTCTGCCATACAGACTGCAGAACTGAAGAAGCTCCTGTTCCTGCTGAGTATGCAGTATTAGATAGAAGTGCCTGCCATAAGAACCAGTCTGCTAGTGGCTGTGAGTTACCTGTAGGGTCTACGTTTGTGCCTCCGCTAGTATTTGTAACTCCAGTTGGGCGTAAGTAGGTCTGGAAACTCCACTCAGTTGGATTGATTGCAGTGTTAAAGCGCTGGGTACCGCGGTCAGGAGTTAGACCACTTTCCAGTGATGTAATATCTTGTGTAGCCGCTGATTGACTTGCTGCATAACCGGCGAGTACTTCTATTCTCCAGGTATTTGTAGGTGTCATATCTGAGCCTGTATCTCCACCGGCTAGGTCGACGGTAGACATGTAAACTTCAGAGTTTCTTTGAAGGTTTAGTGATGAAGCCATTTTAGCTTTCTCCTTTAGATTTTAAAAATTTCAAAACGAGTACTAAGAAATATCTCGGCCATTCCATATGGTATTAGCAACCCAGAGTCTGTTAAAGCTGTAGTAATGCTAACATCAAATACTTGTAGAGATGGTTGAAACTTTAAATTATAAATAACGTGTTCTATGTCTTGGATCAGATCGTTAATTTGATTAACTGTATCATCTCCATACAAGTAACAGCGTAATGTTGTTTCTACCCTAGCCTCTATATTTCCTTGAGTATTAAACTTTCTTACTTCTCGTCCTGTAGATACATATATAGAAGGGAAATCGTTTATCTCATCTAAGAATCGAATTCCTCTGTATACATTTTCATGTAAAGACGTCTTAAAATTGTATGTAGAATCGTACGGAGACGTTCTACCGTTTATATTTCGTAATTGGCTTACGATAAAGTCATTTATATCGGAACGATTGGACATCTCTCTATTCTTTCTTAAGTATAGCACGCAGAACTATAATTGGCAAATTTTAATTTTTTAAAGATTTATTCTTCTAGTTGTTGCCTGTTGTTTAAACTTGGCTTGAACTACCGATCTAATAGAATCTTCTACTAGTCTATTAACCTGATAGCCGGAACGTTCTAGTCTATCGTAATAAGGTATATAAGAATAGTCTACAGTATTTTGACGCTCAACAAAATGAGCACGAATACTTCCTCTAAAAGTTCCGGTACGTTCATATAGCTTAGGAGGGCGAGGTTTACCTACTCCACGTCTCATTCTACTTCTTACTTTAGCTTGTACTGCTCTAGTTATATCAAGTACTGAGTCTCTAGGAGTGTCAAAGTCTTTATCTTCAATATCTGCGGGCAATCGAAGATTGACAGACGCTTTAGGAATACCTCTAGACATAGGTATACTATTAGTAGAATAATATATCATGTCAATAGTTTCAGTTGGTTTAGTTTTTCTACCTTTAGCTGGCTTACTAAAGCTTATATCTGTAGGTTTTATAGTTTTAGCAAGATCTTGTTGCTCGCGTATAATTTCTACATCAACAGCCATCATAGCTTTGGAAGCTGCGGCTACAAGTTGTTTTTCAAAACTAGTTTGTAAAAAGTAACTAATAGTGCCATCAGAGCCAATAGAACTACCGAAGATAGGAGCTTTAAATTTAGCTCTTGGAAAATATATTTGATAAGCTAATAAGCTACCAGACGTTTTAGACAGGATAGTTAAGTTTTTTGATTTTTGATATGCAGGTTCGTGTATAGTAGAAACTGCATTTTTAGCTAAGAAATTAAATAGATTAGTACCAGACTTAATTCTTCGTAGTTGCCTAAATATCTTTTGCTCTACGTTGTTAGTAGTTACTTGACCTTTATTTTGTAGTATCTCATTTATAATACTATTATTTAGTACTCCTGAACCGATAGTAGTAGTGGTTCTAGATTCTGTAAGTCTTCTTTGGAGTTTGGCTTCAATTTCTAGTATACCTGATTTAGCATCTCTCTCAAATATCCCAAGTTTATTAGTAATTTCTAGAGCGGCGTCACTTTGATCAATATACCAGTCTGGTATTAGCCTTGGATTTCCTGCTACTTTTTTAGCACCGTATAACTTATCACCTATTACTCGCTCTAGTTTTTGTTGTAATCTATTTCTAGATGTTTCATCTGCAGCTTCTATATAAGATTGATAAACGCGTAATAGTGCGGGATTTTTATTAAATGAAAGTACAGATAATCTAATATTAGACATTATTCAATCAACCTGTATAGATTTAAAACTCTTCTAACTTGTGGCGGGAACCCATCTAGTGACAGCTTATGGCTGCTAATATCTTCTCCCTGCATTCTAACACTCTCGCTACCCGATCTGCCTTTATATATAACTTTTACCATTTCAAGCGTAGCTAGCTTTAAATCGCTAGGTATTGTAGTGTATCCCCCATTATAAGTAACTTTAACTCCTTTAGGATAGTTATAAAACTTAAGAGGCCTAAAGAATCCAAGCGCTTCTGTTCCGCCGCCATTTCCAGTATTAAAAGTTATTTCACCAGTTACTGGATAGAAACTAAACTGATTAACTCGTCTAGATACATCAGCTATAACATTTGTGTTATTCGCCCCATCAAAACGAAGCATTAGTTTAGTATTTTCGTCTATTCTAGTAGGGTATGTAGGAGCAGTAAAGTTAGAGGTATATTCTGCTATATGGCTAATCTTAAAATCGTCTAGATATCCAGTCAAACTATGTGTGCCGCTACCAACAAATATGCCATTATTAAAATTAGGTATTGAGTTAGCTGTGGTTAACGATGCTATGCTAGTTCCATTTCTATATATTTTAATTGTAGTGTTGTCTCTAACTATTGCCATATGGTAGAATTGATTGGCACTATACCCTGTATTAGAACCTTGAGAAACATTTATCTTTACAATGTTATTTTCTATAACTCTAAATTGAGCGCCATTTATTAAATCAACTTCAAACTGCCAATGACTATTATTAGCTATTAACCCGCTAGAAGCTATAGTATGTGACGAGGCAACATTATCAAGTCTAACTTGCGTTTCTATAGTAAAAGGATCAACTCCAAAGTTCCAATCTTCTGTAGAATCTGTCTGGACATAACTACTACCGTCTAACTTTAAACTAGATCTATTAAACTTTTTAACGCGAGTACTTAGTACGGGATTTCCCACATTAGTAATGCTATGAGAAGTGCCATCTGTTATTATAGGCTCACCATTAACTCCTGGCCCGCCTAAAATTACATAGTCTTTTCCATCAAAATGTGATACTTCATCTACCCTATTTAGAGGTGGGTAAGCCACAAATACTGATGATATTCCGCCATCAAAGTATTCTGTATAATTATTTGCTGCAAATATTCTTCCACAATAAGACTCTACTAGAGAACTAACTTGGGTAGCAATATTAGCTAAACGACCATCTTCATCGGTATTAATAACTTTTATTACTAAAAAGTCTTTTATTTCTGCTAAACTAACTAAGTTCGCCATCTAATTTCTCCAAATTCTTCACTATAGAATGCGTAGTAAGTCTTATTGGGGACGCATCCCTAAAGCTAGCATGTTTTATATTCCAAGCTTCTATCTGTTTATATCTTTCAGACTTCTCTTTGTGAGCCTCTATATCTTCTAAACTAAAAAAGTTATAAGCGCCACTAAAAGAGTTACCTGTGGAAGTGTATTCTCTAAACTCCATATCAAAAGTGATATACTGGAGTCTAGCCATTTCAATTAGCATTATTTTTGTTTGGAAATCCAAAATTTATACCTTTCTTCTCCCAAGATTCTAACTTATATGGGCTTTCAAATTTACTAAAGGTTGGACCCAAATTAAAAGCCTGAGTGCTCTTACTAACTAAGCCCGGCAGAGCCTCTAGGTAAAATACAGATAGTTCTGGGTTAAACTTCTTAGTAGCTAGATCTTCTATCTTGATCCAGAAAAATGTTCCTAAGTAGCTATACTCTTCACCTAGAGTCTTTGGCTCTAGAAAGTTTTTATTTTTAATAATACAAGATCCAAAAGTTTTATATCGTTTATCTTCAAAAGGAAATTTATCAGCGCAATCTAGCGTGTAGTGATATAAAACATCTGTCCAAAGAGTAGTGGCTATGCCGTCTTCTGAATCTGGATGATATGAAATACCTTTAGAATGGTTGTAATATACTACCCCTTCTGATGTTTTAGATAGTAATATAGGTAGGCTAGTATTAAAAAAATGACCTACCTCTCTAAGAGGTGTATTCTGTACTGTAACAATTTCGTATCCTAGCTTTGTTAATATAGAATACACTCTTTCGTAAATATCAGATTCTGGAGTTACTTTTATTAGAGTGGCAATTTTTACGCCGTTAAATAGTTTTTTATATTTAGCAGCATATGATACTACTTTAAATACACTAGGATGATCTAAGCAGTGGATATGGCATATATGATGTTTAAGCATGAGTATCCCGATAGTAAATAGGGGGAGGGCTCAGCCCTCCCCCACCTTTTGTTAGCGTATTATATACATTGTATATTATGAGCTTGCAGTAGTAATTAGACCTGCGTAAGAATAACGAGCACTTAATGCAGCCTGTGAAACAGTTGTTAAGGCTTGGAAGTCCATACGAGTGCTTAGGTACATTGCAGTTACTTGTTGTTGTGGTAGGTATTCGCTTTCAATTTCCATTGAACGACGCTCACCGATAATGAATCCTGGCTTATAAACTAGGATACCTAGGTTAGAGTCAGCTGCAGAAGCGGTGTCCATGAATTCAGAGATGAAAATTGGAATACCGTATACAGCACCTACGCTACCAGTTAGGTAAGTAGCTTGAGCACCGAACTTATCTACAGTTTGGAAATCAGTGTTAGTTACTAGGTTATTATAACCTTCTACAGAAGTAACATATGCTAGGTTAGAACCTAGAGATAGACCGTACTTACCTAGAGTTAGGCGAGCAGCAGCGATATCACCTGGATCTGCTTTATCAATTGTTGTTCCGGTTTTAGTAACTAGAGCGTTAACAGCAGCAGCGTGCTCTACAAGACCCTTAATAACAGATGGATATGCTCCAGCTGCAGTTAGAGTGTTAGAAGCAGAGAATGCGCTTAGAGAGCCGTTACCACGTAGAAGAGCCTTGTCGATACCACGAGCTAAGCGACGAGTAGCAGCTTGGCGTAGGAAGTCGATAAGTGGAAGAATTGTATCTTCTTCTTCGTCTTTGGCAATGTGTGTCGCAACCATGAACTTTTTAGGGCTTAGAGTTACAGCACCAATTTGAGCTTGACGAGATGTTGGTACAGTAGTAGAATCGTTAACTCCTGCTGCGAATGAACCGCTTGGGAATTGTGCTACGAAATCTGAACCGTCTTCGTCGGCTACTGGAATACGGAAGTCTTTGCTATTTACATCAATGCGGTTAAACATTGGAGCAATAACTAGTTGTTGTTGCATTTCGTTGTACACGTTAGTGCTAAATGCTTCGTTTAGATTGCCGTCAGTTAGAACAGCTTTCATACGATCACCTAGTCTAGTGTCAAACATGTCACGCTTGTTTAGGGCGCGTGCTAGGAACACTGCATTAGACTTTTCTGCGTCAGAGAACTGAGCATTAGTTCTAGTGCTTTCCTGATAGTGCATTTTGCTTGTTTGCATTGCACCTACTTGCTCGCGATAAGCTTTTAGTTGACCTTTAAGTTCAGCTAGTTCTTCCATAACGCGAGGATCTGGAGCAGAGTTTGTTTCTTGAGCTCTATACTCAGCAGCTTCTGCTTTGATGATAGCCTCACCAGCTTTTTCAACTAGTTGGGCTACGCGAGGTTCTGATACTCTAGCAACTGATTCAGTTGCAGTAGATTTTGTATCGATCTTCATTGGTTCACCTACATTTTCAGTAGTCATAGTTCTTTTCTCCTCTAGAGTGTTTTGTATATTATGGCCATATACTTTTAGCATTAGATCCCTGTTACTATCCGCCGGGATCTGCTTTAGCGTCTCAATAACCATACAGCTTTTGTAAGCTAAGTTGAAATGAGAGTCATTCCATTCAGTATAATTTTGACTCATGAGATTGATAGAATCATTTAAAGCTCTTTGTAGCTTTGCATTTGAAGCTAGTTCGGAATCATTCTTTAATTGAATAAGATCTAGCTCATTTGAATTAATAAGAGTTTTAAACTTACCAATTACTCTAACTTTCTCTTCGTCGTTTAGTGTTTGTGTTTTAGTAATATTTAATAGTATATCGTATTCTTTTTCAAGATCCCAAGCATTAATAACAGTGATATCGATAGCTGGTACTTTAATAGATTTTCCAGTTAGATTTCCTGATATGTCACACTCTTCAAAAGTAAATTCTGGGCTCTCTGCAGTAGCAATTTCTGAAGTTTTATAACGAACTTTATCAATAACTACAAAAGATTTAGTTGTGATTTTAGAAGTGTCTGCATTTAAAAGGTTTACAAAAGGAATTAGCTTCATAGGATCAGATTCTACAAAGGTAGACTCTTCTTCAGCTTCATCTTCTGCGGCTTTGATTTCAGTAGCTTCAAGCTCTTTAACAGCTGATTCTTCTACTGAGGCTTTATTATCGTCTGCAAATTGATCTTTGAATTTAGCATAGTCTGCTTCGTCTTCAAAAGTTTTGCGTACAGAGAATAAAGAATTTTGGTTTGCAGGAACACTAACTACAGAAATTTCTAATAGCTCTACATCTTTGATATAGAAAGTATCAGCTAATTTATCATATTTAGCATCCTTAATTCTGAAACCAACACTAAAACTTTTTAACACGCCATCATTAATAAGAGTTTTAACTCCGTGTTGACGTTCTGCAGCCTCACTAATACTAGCTTCAACAAAAATACCTTTTTTATCTACTGTAACAGCACTAACTCTACCGATAGGTTTACCGTGATCGTGCTGATAAAGTAAAATAGGATTTCTGCGGAAGTTTTCTACACCTTTAGCCCAAGCTTCTGGTAGTACAATATCTCCAGATCTATCTTTACTAGTTGTATTAGCGTAGCCAGCAATTCTTAAAGTTTTGTCACTACTTTTGGCACTCTTTTGAATGTCATCTGTAGTGATAAAAAATGTTTTATCCATATTTGCTTGCTCCTTAGTTAATAGAAACACTGTCTTCAGGTAGTGTATCTACTTCTTCATTAGTAGGTCTACCGCCTGTATCAGGTTGAACAGCGCTTCCAGTTATGTTTTGTGGTACTCTGATATTAGAAGTTTCTGGTGTGTTTAAAGTACTAAACCCAAGCTTTAATCTTGCTTCATCAGCTGATATAATACCTGCATTAACTAAACTTACATAATATTGACTTTGAGTTCTCAAGTCTGGTTGTAAAGCAGTGATTACAGTTCTATCTGGATTTATTCTAACAGAGTTAAAGTAGTGTGCAAAAGCACTGGCAAACATAAGTACTATAGGAAGTACGGTATGCTCATAAAATAAAACTTGATTAGCGGCTATGTTGGCGTTATTACCACTCTTCATTAACACATAAGGTACGCCAATTGCTTTGGCCATATCTTGCTCAAGTCTTTCTATGCTTGCTTCGAAATCTAAACTTTGAAAGTTTATTTCGCTAAACTTATCTATTTTAAGACCGCCATCTAAAATAGCTGGACTTCTAGCGCCTTCAAATATAGTAGCGTAAGAATTTCTCCAGCTTTGAAGTAGTCTTTCTTTTATTTTAGTATTTAAAACAGCTTCTGTGGTTAATACCACTCCAGGTACTGCGTTATTCTTAAAGAATTGACGTTGAAACTTTAACAAAGCATTATAAATATTAATTATATTTCCTATGCTTTTTATTCTAGATTTGCCTCTAAAAATACTTTCGTCGTTATCTTCTTTGATGTGAATTATTTCGTTAGCGCCAAATTCTATCACAGTCTCTTTTGACTGTCGCCCAGAATTATAAGATGATAAACCACCGCCATGAATTAAGAATGTATATCCTTTAATAAAAGTTTTTGGATCTGATACAACTTGAACATCGTTAGCTGGAAGAACATATATGTGTGTGCCATCATAGTAAAAGAAAGCATTACCGTCCATTAGTAAATCAAAATATGCTCTTCTTAGCAGCTTAACTCTATCTTCAAAAGGATTAGGTCTGTCGTTAAGTAGCTTGCTTATTTTTTTAATCGGACCTTCGCCTGCAATATCAAAAGGTATTTCCACACATGCACTAACAACCATGTCTACTGCGCGGTGTACTACTTCTATTTGATCGTATGCAGCTCTAAAGTCTACATTAGACTCAGGCATAGCAAAAGGTTGTCTACTTTGTATGTAGGGCTGAACAGGATTTAACTTTTCTACAATCCAACCTAGTGGGCCTCTTGCCATTTACTGTATCTCCATAGTATCTTTTTGTTTGATAAGCCAATCTTTTACTTTAAGAGCAGTATAATTAGAATAGCTTTTACCAAATAAAAAATGTAATCGTTTATGATGTGACGTACATAGTGTATACAGATTTTCGCTACTTAATTCTTCCTTACAATCTTCGGCAAAAGAAACTCGCAAAGTTAGCATAGTATCTATAGAGTCAACAGACTTTACTTTATTTTTTATACACCATCTCTCGAACAATTCACTAACACTGTATAGGTGGTGGAGTTCTAAGTCAGAAACAGAACCGCATATAAAACATTTATCACGTATTTTATAATCTTTTTTTATGTAGTCTCGTAAGTATTTAACGGGAAGACGTTTCAAATCTGACATAAGAGTATCACTTTTAATTTTCTTAATTTATTATAAGTCTAATGTTCGGAATAGTCAAAATATTTTATTTTTGAAATATGTTAATACCTAGGCATAGATACTAATAGCACTATTTTTAGTGTATGTATATATAGCATAGCGCACAGCATCACAGCAGTGAGAAGTCCAATCGTGAACAGGTTTTGACTTTTCAGTTCTAGAATTCCAGCGATAAGCTGTCATACTTTTAAAGGTGTGAGAGGCATTACCAATATCAAATATAATTTTATCTTGTTCAATAAGACTTTGCACATGAGCTATACCGTCATTAACACTTTTAATAGCATTTTCACAAGCAATATCATAATCGTATACTAAATCTGCTTTAGTTTGTTGGGCAGCAGAGTCAATAAATATATTTTCGATATCCCATAACTCAACCATAGACTTAATTACTTCCGCATGTTGACTAGTAGTGCCCTCTTCAGCAATATATTCATCTACAACAAACCATGTACTGCCATCAGTAGCTAATACTACAAAGGCTGTAGCGTCTCTATACCCCATGTCAAGACCTGCTATAAATGTAAATCGAGAATCACCTGGAGTAATTTTGAAAGCAGCTGATTCACTAGTAAGATCTTTTAGATGGTCATTTTCGTCTAGTTTATAAATCTGACCTTCAAAAGTAGCCCATTCGCAATAATATTCTTGTCTGAATAGCGATTCAGGAATAGCTCGTCTAGCCTGCTCAATATCTTCTTGTGTAAGTCTAGGATTAGCGTGCCAAGGAAATAGTCCGCTACCCCATTCAGGAAAGCTTTCATCTTGACCGCGTAAATAGTAGTTATATAGATAGTTTTCCTTACCTCGAGGAGTAGAAATAAATAGTGCACGAGAATCTGGGAAGGTTGATAGCGCAGGGCGAAGATCTCTAGTAAAATATTCATCGTCTGGAATAAGTGCAGCTTCGTCTACAATTAGTAAGTTAGCAGCACGACCAACTAGTGAGCTTCTATTATTAGCTGACAGCAGTCTTAGAGTGCTATCATTTACAAGTTTTACAACACGATCTTTTAGATTGAAACGCTTTGTTTCAATATTAAACGCTTCAATCAATTCGGTAGTAAAATCCCAAATAATAGAGCTAAGGTTAAAGTCAGGCGCAACAACAATTACTTGCTGGTTAGGCTCTAGCAGTTTTGCTAGCGCTAGCACAGCAGCACCACTAGACTTACCAGTACGACGAGCTGATATATGAACCCAGTTTCGTTTAGTTGAAAGACCATCCATCATAGCTTGTTGGCTAATGTTAAGCTCTTTAAATCCGTACTTATCGGGTAGTCGTGATACTAGTTTGTCTACTGGTACCTTAAAATAATTGTTAGTCATTGTATTCCTTTATATTGTAATAACGACAGAATTGCTCTTAGGTCCAGTACTAGTACCACCAGAATCTGAAAGGGCTGTAGTAATCGTTGCAGTTCTAGATATTACGTTATTCCAATATACGTCTGAAATTTGTAAGCCACCTGCAAAGGCACTAAAGCTCTGGGTGTGTACAAGAGTAGCAGTACTTAAGGTATAAGGAGTACTTAAAGTATAAAAACTTACATTAGGACTTTGATCAGCTAAATACATTGCTGTACCTGTGCTATTGAATCTTATGCTAGTGGGTGTACTGGGTTCAGGAGGGTTAAAGTCTTCTATAAGAGTAGTACTCATAGTATCTGGTCTAAACGCTGTAGTACCTTTAAATACATTAACACTTCCAGTAGATACTGCACAAACAAAATAAAGAATACCATTAGCGCTTAACTCTAAGCCTCTATAGGTAACTAAAGGAAGTACAGGAGATGCAAAGGTAGTAGCACTAAGTGTGCTTATATTCCATGCAGTGCCTATGGACATTCTATATATTCGTTTATCTACAGAATCCATAATAAGTAGATTAGTACCGCCGCTAGATATATACATACCTAACGGAGCAGTAATAGCACTGGGTAAAGCTTTAGCATTAGCTGTAGTTATAGTAGCGCTTGTTGTATCGAAAGGTCTTGACAGGTTATACTGATCAACGCTATCTTTAAGAGTGTTAGCTAAGAATAAGCTAGTACCATCTGGTTTCCAAAACATATATACGAACTGGCTATTTGATATATTCTGAAACTGTTGTCTTCTTGGTATTCTAGTAGTCTGTAAACTAATATTAGCATCATATGATTGAACATCTGCCAACGGGTTAATATCTACTACAAACAGTTCTCCCATAATACTATTTAAAGGCAGAGATACTGTAGCTGTATTACTAGACATAGTAAATGTACCTGACAATGATGCTGCATTAGTATCATTAGGAATTCGTATTCCAGTTATAGTATATCCAACAGTTCTACCGTTTGGAATACTATTACCAATAAGTGTAAAGTTAACACTATTTGGACCTATTATAGGTGATTGGCTTGTTGCCAGAGTTACATAGAACGGATTTAAGCTAGTATCGTTTATAAATACGTTGGAAGATTGAGTTACTACTGGGCCGGATGTAGAAAGAGCTTTTAAACGCACAGAGAAAGATTCGGAACCTTCTGTAGTTCTATCAGAGCTAGTAGTAAGATCTAGCAGTCCTGAATTTTCAGAAATAGTTAGAGTTCCACCAGAGGTTACAGCACTTGCTGGACTACTAAAATCCGAATTTGTAACGCCGCCCAATATAGACCAGTATAGCGTGCCAGAAAAATTAGTGCTAGTTACATTAAATCTTACAGTTTCCCCTTCGTTTACGGTGCTAACATTAGGACTAATATTGAATGTAGATAGTGTAGATCCATAAAAATTTCGTACGTTAATAGTGCCACTCGTAGGTACGTTAGCATTCAAAGGAAGATCTGGTACATATACGCCTCCTCTATAGTAATCGCTAAGCTCTACAGGGTCTATACCATTAAATTCTGATTTTATATTTGATAAGCTTATTAGCCCGCTTGCTTGTAAAACCATTATTACTTACCTTTTTCTAACTTTTCAATCTTTAAGCTTAGTTCTTTTATTGCTTCAATTAATACTGCAATGATATTTCCATAGGCTACAGCTAAGTATTCATTATCAGTATTAACTACTTCAGGTAGGATAGCCTGAACTTCTTGAGCTATAACACCAATATTAAATTTGTTATTTCTTTCATACCTAACTCCTCGTAGTTGTTGTACAGTAGCTAAAGCGTTTTGATATGTGTGTATATTTGATTTTAGTCTAGCATCTGAGAATGCTGCTACATCCCCTGTAGCAGTAAAGTTACCGGTATCTATATCAAAAGTAAATCGTGTAGCATTAGCGCTATCACCATCTCTTAAGAACCAATTAGCTCCTACATTAATATCAGTATAATAATCAGTTCCATTAAAATAATGTTCAACGTCGTTATCAGTACCTATATTAAGCTGAATGTTATCATTTAGTTTTAGATCACCAGTAGCTTTAATAGCCGCTGCATTACTACGCAAGAATCTAGCATCTAAATCATTTATAGTAGTTACTAAAGTGGTATATGTACTATAGTCATTAGCACGAGCTGAGTTAAAAGTAACTAAATCGTTAGCACGAGCTGAATTTAGAGTAACTAAATCATTGCTGTATGCACTTAATAAAGTGTTATAATCGTTAGCAGCTAATGTGGTATAGGTAGCCCAGTCGTTAGAGCGTGCTGTTAGTAGTGTAGCTCCATCATTGCTTTGAGCTGATAGTAGCGTAGCCCAATCATTAGAACGAGCTGTAAGTAAGGTAGCTCCGTCATTGCTTTGAGCGCTAAGCAAAGTAGCGTAGTCATTAGATCTAGCAAAGTTAAAGGTAGCAAAGTCATTAGACTGAGCACTAAGAAGTGTGGTATGGTCGTTTCCTCGTGCAGTTGCTATCGTAACTCCATCGTTAGCTGAAAGAGTAAGATAAGTAGCATAGTCATTAGACTGAGCACTAAGTAGCGTTGCATGGTCATTACCGCGTGCAGTTGCTAGCGTAACTCCGTCATTAGCATAAGCATTTACTAGATTGCTTAAACCTCCACCATCTCCAGAATATAACAAGGCAGTAACAGCGCCATTTACATCTAGTGTAGACGTTGGAGCAGCAACTCCTATACCAACGCTACCTGTATTAGATACATAAACTCGATCTACAGGAGAACTAATACCAGTAGCTTGTGTAGCAATCCTAATACCAAACTCTCCGCTATCGCCTTCTGCAAAGCCTTTGATGTATCCACGCACTCCAGTACCAGATGCGTCAAGACCAAACCATTCAACTCCGCCATATCCTTGACCGGAAATTATAGTAGTGTCGGTTTGAACTAATTGTAAACTAACTCCAGTGCTATCAGTAGCTGTGGCAGTTTGTAACTTAAGTACAGAACCTGCACCGGCAATATGAAGATTGGCAGTCGGAGCTGTAACTCCTATGCCAATATTAGTATTAGGAAGTATTCTAATAGCCTCAATATTGTTAGCTCCTAAAGCTAAATAATTATTGCTTCTATTGAATATTGTAGCATCACCTCCAGATAAATGAACGTTACCAGCTACTTGTAGTGTTACGTTTGGTGAGACTGTACCAATACCTACCCTGCCAGCACTGTCTACAGTAATTCTATCGGTTGGAGCACTAGCACCTGATGATTGAGTACCTATTCTAACTGCAAACTCGCCAGTATCGCCTTCAGCAACTCCTTTTATATAACCACGAACTCCATCATTACCTGTATCGGCGCCAGACCATTCAATAGCTCCATAACCTTGTCCATTTGTAATAGTAGTATCACTTTGTTGAAATCTAATAGCTACACCATTAGCATCAGTTAGTGTACCAGTTTCAAGTCTTAGCACATTTCCAGTGCCTTTAATATGAAGATTAGCTTGCGGTGCTGCAACTCCTATACCTACGTTAGCTGAGCCGGTATAGAACACATAGGTGCCGTCATCTGTAAATGCTCCGCCACCGCCAATTTCACCCCACTCAGTTCCGTCATAACCTTCAAAAGACCCACTAGTATTACTAAATCTAAGCATACCAGGAGCAGGAGTTCCAGGTCGCTGAGAATCGTTACCTAGAGGCAGTTTAACAAAGCCAGTTCCACTAAAAGTTACATTGCCTGTTATAGTAGAGCTTGTATCTGTACGAACAAATTGACCAGATGTCAAACCAGAAAGAGTTATAGCATCTCCACCAACTTGAAATACGCCGTTATTAGCAGCATTTACCATATACAGTGCGTCACTACCTACAGATACTAGTTCGCCGTAAGAAATTTTTGTAGCTACTGCTGCCGCATTAGCGGCAACTAAACTAGGCATTTTATAAACTGCTAAACCGTTTCTAGTAAATTCTGCACCATTGTATACTAGCATACGGCCTTGACCGTCAGCAGTATCAGCTCCGCTTTTATACCAGAACATACCGGTACGCAGTCCAGTAGTTCCATCAGAATTTATTTCTGCGCCAGAAGGCTGTCCAGCACTAGCAAAATTTTGTAGTAGTGATAACAAAGCCTCGTTATAGTCTAATCTACTTTGTGATATAGTAGTAACTACTGAAGGAGTTGAAAAGGTATTACTCATATATTATTCTCTCTTATACTACTCAAGTACTTATTTAACGTATTAGTAGTAGATAAATCTTCTATTCTATCAAAGAATATTAACTGTTTTGCGTATTCACTGCCTATAACTGGTTTATTGCGCCAATCAGATCCGACCACCATTATATCAGGAGAGTAGTTTTGTATAATACGAACTAATTCATCGTCGCTATTAAACATGTTAACGCCATCAACAAATTTAAAACTAGACATAATATGGATTCTAGTATTTGCATTATTTACAGGTCGAGAATCGCCTTTTTTAGATCGAATTCTGTCGTCACTATCTAGCGCTACAAGTAAATGGTCACCTAACCTTTTAGCGTAGCTTAATAAGTATAGATGACCAGAATGTATAATATCAAAAGTGCCGTTAACAAAAACTTTGGTCATTATATTCTCTCGCTGGGTGCTTTACCCTTATAATAATTTTAACTAATTTATATTGTTTAGTCAAAATAATTTTTAAAAAAGTAGTGGACATGAGTTACTATATTGATAGATAATCATCAATTACAGACTATTTTAACCTAGTTCTATATATTATTAAATTAAAGTATCATGCTTAATTTATTCATATCTGCATGAGTATATTCTTGATAGTGAGATTTCAAATGTTCAGGAAACGGTATCGTCTCAATTCTAGCATTGTATGTAGTAGCAATTTCTTTAGCCACATCAAGAAAACTACGAGTAGACCCAGTTCCTAAATTAAAAATTCCACTTTCTTTTTTTTGTATCATCTTAACATGAGTATCTACTACATAATCAACATGCACAAAGTCTCTTTTATAATTCTCAGAGCCTTCGAACACTCGAATAACACCAGTCTCACTAGCTTGTTTTGAAAATTGAGTATAAGGACTTGCCTGAGATCCCTTATGTTCTTCATGTGGTCCATATACGTTGAAATAACGAAATCCTTGCCATGTAAATTCATAAGATTTTAGTTTCATATACTCTTCAAAAAAATATTTGCTCATAGCGTATAGATTGAGAGGTTGTGCAGCTTTATTTTCATCAACTGCACATTTATATTTATTTCCATATACAGACGCGGATGAAGACCATTGTAGGTTTACATTATGTTTTTCACATTCCTCTGCAAGTTCTATAGACCACGCAAGATTTAAATCCATCACTCTTTTAGCATCTTTTTCGGTGGTAGAACTTAACGCTCCTAAGTGTATAACCCAATTGACGTTACTAAAGCTTAAATGCTTTGGACGAGTATCTGGATAATCTTTGATATCAAACTTAATTATATCCCAATCAGTTGGTAGTTTTTTTACTAAATTCTGACCTATGAACCCGCTTGCACCAGTAACTAATATTTTCATTTTCACAACACTTTTAGCTTGTAGTAATGGAGTATGCCATCTTGAAATGAGTGGAATATCCACGGACGATAGAATAAAACATCGTTTGGTTTCATTTTTATTGATGTTTCTACTTCCCAATCATCTTTATTGAGATAATCGAGCTCTTTATCTTGACTCTGTTCATCTTTAATAAAATCAAGAACGCTTTTATACCCATCTTTGTGTATATATGTCTTAAATTCATTTTCTTCAAGTGAAACAACAAATCTCCAATCATTTAAGTCTTCAAAATCTTCGAAGTGTATTACTTCATTTATTGTTCTACGAAGAGTTCCTGATGAGGGTCTGTCTATCTCAACTATATCGCCAACCATCTTACCGATTACAAGATCAATATCGTTGAAGATGAGATTGAAGTGTGCCATCTCTTTACCAAACTTTTTATCTACCCAGTGCACGTCTTGTACAAGTGGGCGAAGCTGTTCTACTTCATCTTTTGGAAAGTAGTCTCTTGCATGTATATAATTAATTACAGATCGATTTACAGAAAAATTTGTATTAGTCATTTATCTTCTCACTATTCATCATATATGTCTTTAAGTATTATCTGGCAAAACTCGTTGATTTCATTAGCAGAAAAGTTCATGATCCCGTCGTTCAATCTATCTGTAAAGTCTGATTCTACTCCACCAAGACGAATAGGACTATAAACTGGAGTTTGCCCTTGTTTTCTAAAAAACTTAAAATGATCTGGATAACTTACATTCTTTTCAAACGTACTACCCATGAATATAGAGCCAGGTTTGTCAAACGCTCTAGCCATATGCTGACCTACACTGTCGCATCCTACAAAGTAATCACATTCACTTATTAACGACATGTACATTCTTAGCTCAGGGTTAAAGTTAGTTAGATCTGCGCTAAAGTTATCTCCAGGATGTTTAAGTTCTTTATTTCCAAAAAAGAATATTAAGCAGTCTTTATCATTTAAAAATTTTGCAATTTTTAAATAGTCGTCAACGTCTAAACTTCTATTAGAAATATCATACGGTCTATTGTTGGAAATTGACATAGTACTTCCATAAGGCTGAAATACCACTACTTTGTTCTTTTTATGTATTTGTTTAAATTCTTCAACAATTCTTTCAACAGAAGTACGCTCATAAGTGCTGATATATAGATTAGGTTTACTAAGATCTTTATGGTCTGTTGTATTATTTATTTGACGATCAAAAGCTTCTGCTAGAGATATCTTTTGATTGTAGTAATCATGTATATAATAAGGTTC
>Ga0315909_10001176_pt1 | contig 35449 bp, 33 predicted proteins | sample LakEriMetagenome_11_FD_203527 | JGI IMG/M metagenome (GOLD analysis project Ga0315909, IMG submission 203527) | Freshwater fungal communities from buoy surface, Lake Erie, Ohio, United States - Buoy 2 MA125 | ecosystem: Environmental > Aquatic > Freshwater > Lake | place: USA: Lake Erie, Ohio... | reverse complement strand
GTGCTTTTTGCGCACCCTCAAGCTCGTCAATCACTTCATCGGCTTCAAATGGTATATCATCATCATTCTTGTCCGTATCGTGCAAGTAGTCCAAGATTTCGTAGTGAACCCACTTGTCCATTGCTTTCAGTTTCTTCAGGGCTTTTGCGCTTGGTTCTAAACCACGTTTCTCAGTCAAGGCAAAACCTTTCAAAACTTCTTTAATTTGGTCAACACCCGTTTGTGCATCTTCAGGTAGGTCACGATAACTCAACCCATTTGCTTTCATAGCTTTTTCGTACTGCAATTCCATATACTTATTTTTTAATTAGCAAAGGTACAAATTACATTGATTATTTCATTTTGTGTTTCCAACCTTTCGGCATTGAACCACCTGTTGCCATTTTCTTGTTGAAAGCCATAAAAAGTTCTTTTGCACGATTGGTGCTGTCATTAGCAAAATCAATGTTTTCGATTATTTCACCATCTATGTATTTTGATACATTCATTCCCATTTCTCTGCCCCAAATTTTAATTGTAGATTCGGCATTTGGTTTTGAAGTTCTTGTGATCATATCGGTTTTGAACTTCACTGAATCAAATTTACCATTGACAATGTATTTCATTCCAATTCCACCATCAGTAAAAAATTCAATCGCATCTCTTTCAGTGTTACCACCACCGGCATATTGGTCTTGACTTAAATGCTTAACAATCTGTTTTTCATTATTAAAAGTAATAGTTTCATTTGCCAATCTTACTTGGTAAACAGTTCCTCGATTAGATGCTGAAATTCTATATGTTCCTATCTGTTTCTTATTTTTTAATACTTTTCCAACAAAATCTTTTGGTTTCGTTAAAACAATTTCATTAGTGTCACCACCACCTGCATATGTATTTCCACTAATTCGTTTAACAGTGATATTTTTATATTTACCTTTCGATGAACTATGTAAATCTACTCCAGCATTCGTGAATAAGGTTATCGTAAAATCATTACCAAAATCTTTGGAAAACTTATTTAGAACTTCTTTTGAAATTGGGTTCTCAAATGAATGTGTATAATAGTAAATAGCTACATCTTTTAACCCTTTTTGGGCTTGTGTTACTTGGTAAGAATCGCCATCAAGATCAAAATATACTTCTCTTGGGTATTTATAGCCCTTACTCTCTAAAAAGTCACCACCTTCGGCAACACCACCACCTGCGTACATTGAACCACCATCTGACATTTTCTCAACTTCATCAATTCTCAAAACTTCGTGTTGATAATCACCATTCGGCAATGTTTCGTCTAATCTTACAAAGTAGTAACCTGCTTTGTTTTTTGAAAGTATAGTGCCTGAAATACCCTTGAAAGTAGTTGACTTTACGCGATCACCAATTTTGATTGCACCACCACCGGCATACATTGAACCACCATCGGACATTTTTTTAATGTCGCTCGGATCAAAAAATTCACTTTCGTATTTGCCCGGAATGTAAACCACGTAACTGCCACTTGACTTATCGTATCTTACAATTTGACCAATAGCATATTCGTTGTTTCTCACTCTAACACGTACTTTTTCATTTTCACGAAAAGAAGTGCCACCACCACCTGCATACATTGAACCATCGGCTTTCAATTTAATAAGCCAAAAATCACCACGATGTTTTTCTTCAAACGCTTCGAACTTGGAAAGAATTTCAGCACCATTTTTTTGTTTGTTCAAGTCAATGATAGCCGCTTCAAAACCACTTTCGGTATCGTAAAAATCAATCGAAGAATAGTCCACATTCAAATTGTCCATCAGTTTCGAAACGGGTCCTGCGATTGACTTTTTTGTTGGGTAAACTATTTTCAGCAAAGGCATTTCACCTGATTCACCACCACCTGCGTACATAGAACCACCATCAGAATACTTAACGGCTATAATGTCATCAAAATTCTCTTTCTTTGCTTTTACCCATTTTTTTAATTTTTCGTAAACTTCTTTTGGTTCTTGTTCAAACACAACTGCAAAACTTGGTCTAAATCCATCTTTGAAATAAACCTCTTTCGTAATGCCACTATATCTACTTCCACTAACTTTTTTAGAATAAAAATCAATGTGCCCTACCTTTTCGTGGTTATATTTTTGAAGTTGTTTTTCACTTAAAAATCTTTTTTGAGGTGAATTTGTATCACCACCACCGGCGTACATAGAACCACCATCTTCGTGCTTATCATTACAACCGCAGTGGTGATTGCTAATGTCGCGTGCTTTGTCAGCAAGTTTCGAAATATCTTCGTCTTTCACTGGACCACCAAATTTCATCTTACCTTCAGCACGTGTCAACAACTGACGAAGTTTCTTGAGTGCAGTTTCGTATTCCTCAATAATCTTTTTGATTTCAGCGACACTCACGTCACCTGACTTAATTCGTTTCTCAACGCTTTTTTCGACCTTTGCTGACGCTTTCTCTACTGCTTCTTTATTCTTCGTTGCTTCGGTCTTTTTTGGTGCGTTTCTACGCTTTTCAGCTGCGATTGCTGCCTTTGCCTTGCGCTCACGATCTTGTTCGAACAAATCATCGCAGTCAGGTTCAACTTCTTTCTTACTTGATACTTTTGGTGTCATATCAGTTACTTCAATACCGGTCATTCTACCAAAGTCCTGAAGTGAAATACTTTTAGTTTTTGGTTTTGGTGTTCGTGGCGCACGTGCTTTTTTTTCTTTCGCCGGTGCAATTTTACCTGCATCAGAATCACCGATAGTTGCATCTACCAACATTCGTTCGTACTTGTCTAAAAGCATTCCTTTTTGCTTTTCAGGTAGCGCGTTATTATTGCGAATTGTACTAATTTTTGCTTCAATTTCTTGTCTTGTCATAACAACAATTTTTTATTTTCAATTTATACCAATAGTTCTTTTAATAGTTCGATAGCTTCAAGTGTTTCTTGCTTTTCAGCACCTTCTTGATCTTCTGATAACTCCATTAGCAAGTCGATTGCTTCTTGGGTTTCAACATTCGAATCAAGTTCACCAACCTCAAGTGCCACTTCTTCACGATTTTGCAGTGCGTCAACTTTCTCTTTAATCGTGATAAAGATAGGTTCTTTTTCCGATAGGTATGGCAATTCAGGATCGTTCAAAATTTCCTCTTTCACGAATGTAGCAAACGCAGTAGGCAACAAGTCGTAGTTCAAACTAGCGAAATACCTTTGTACTGCTGTCATGCTATCGTCAACCGGTCCACCTAAATCAAATCGTTTTGGCATATTGAAATGACGAACTACATCACCACCATAACGCATAGTGTCTAACCCCATAAAATCTTGGTTATATTCATCTTCATCATCGTAAATACTTACATTCGTTTCAGGATCGAACTCGTCAATTACACCTGCCATTACTTTAGCCAACATCACTGCATCTTGTTCACTCGCAAGTCCTGATTCAAATTCGTCACGCTTAGTCCACCTTTCACCTTCACTGAATACAGTCCACTGACCTTTGGCATTTTTGCCTACAATATACGTTGTACCATCGGTTTTGTCAACGAATACATTTCCACCGTTGTCAAACAAGCCCAAAAACTTCTTTCGTGGTTGCACTTCAGGTTTTGAAGGAAATCTCATTACACGCGTAACTTCATCGTAAGTGACCGGGTAACTTTCGTATTCATGTGTTTCTATTCTATACCCAGTTGGTGTTTTTTCAATTATATTACCTTTCAAATCTTTATCTCTACGTTCAATAAACGCGTTGATTCTTGTGCCAATAGGTAAATTGGTGAAGTCCTTTGTGTCAATGTCACCACCACCTGCAAACATTTCACCATCATCTGAATCTTCCATTGTTTCAGATTTGCCTTTAGTTCCTATTGGTCTTAAGTCGTATGCAACACCATCAAGGTAAAAATCAAAAGTGTAACCTATTTTCTCAAGCTCCTTTCGTGCTTTTTCAAGCCCTGAATAATCTTCATCTTCAAAACTATTTGCGTATTTATCTAGAACTTTCTGAACTTTTGCAGGTATGTTTTCGTAATCTTCAAAAAGATCAATTCCTTCGTCAGTTCCACCACCATCAGACATTTTGTAACCTTTGTTGCTTTTCGCATACGCAAGAATCTTTTTTTCTTGTGCGTTGTTTGGTTTGCCTAGTAGTGCTGAAGAAAAGTCACGTATAGTTATTTGTTTGCGACCTAAGCCCATCATCAAGTTTCCAATATCATTGCTTGACAAGTTATTCTTTGTAGCCCAATCCTTGATAAAAGTTTCGCGCATTCCGGTCATCGAAGCAATTTGCTTAAATTGTAATTCAGGCACTTCAGGAACACCGCCACCTGCGTACTTTGAAGATTCTTTTTGCGCATCTAACTCACGAAGTAAATTTAATACTTCATCGAATCGCTTTAATTTTGCTTCATAGTTCCTTTTTTTTGCTTGAGCTTCTGGGCTATTGTCATTCTCAATATAATGACCACTTGTTGAAAGTTCTTTTTGTAATTTGTGAAGTTCTTTAAGCAGTTTATCACCTATATAGCCACCACCTGAGTATGTAGGTTCATCACTTGAATTGTAAGCCCAAACGTAATCTTTATCTTTAATTGCTTTTACAATTTGTGCAACATTTGAAAAATCAGGTTTTAATGCTACGTTCGGATAGTAGCCCAGGTTGTAAAAATCTTCGTCATTGTAAAAATCATTCTCAAGGTCATCGTATTTTTTCTTTGATGAATTTACACCTTCGTCTTGGTTGTTGAATTGAACAACAGTGTGATCAGGCAACAATAAGGCAATGTGTTCAAAACCACCACCACTTGAAAAATGATAAAAATCAATAGCACCTACTCCTTTGGCAATCTTAATGATATTGCTCAATTCTTTACGTGTCCAGATTCTTTCGGATTGATTCGCTATATTTTTAATGTCATCAATGTTACCACCACCAGCGTACATTGATCCACCATTTTCTATGATTTGGTAATCTTTATCGTCTATGTAACCTTCACTATAAATATAATTTACAAATTGGTTGTAGTTCATTGTAACTTCACTACCTTTTTGTTTTTTGAATTTATGTCTTTCATATCCATCTACTGGGTGTTTTTCACCATCATAAACTACAAACTTAAAATCTGAACCATTTTTTTGATAGTCAAGTTTTTTATTCTTATCTTTTGAAACTAAAGTTCCTGATGCAGGAATAATTGGTCCACCACCTGCGAACTTGTTGCCATCTAAATAGTGAGTAACATCGGACAAGTCAGTTGAAGCTCGTTCCATCTTGGCAACAACCCAAGGTTCAACTTTCGTTTTCTTGTTCACTACTCCATTGATTTCATCGGAATGGTGTGCAACTTCACGAACCTGATTGCGTAACATTCGGTTATTGTCTTTGCCTATTTCACTCCATTCTTCTTTGTCAACTGAACCACCACCTTTGTATTTTTTCGCCTTATCCTTAAAGAATGAAAGTTCTAGCTTGTCTTTGTCCGAAATCAATGCGTTGTACTGCTTAATTGCAGTTGCGTCACCTTTATCGGCTTTTTCAACAATCGAAGTAACACGCAACAATTCGTCACGATCAAGGTTATGTTGCGCGTATGCCTTATGTGAAACTTCATTCACACTTTTCATTCGTTTTGTTTTCAACTGAAGTTCCACCGGAAACGTACCATTGGCATCTTTGAACAAAAGAATGTAGTGAACTGCCATGTACCCATCTAACGGGTTCTTGTAAAAATCTTCGACCTCATACACGTTGAACATTTTACCATCTTCAATCAAGTTGCGCAGTTTCGTTAAATCAGCGAAATTGTCAACTGCAATCGTCATTCCGATTAAGTCAGTTAGTCCTTTCTTCGGATCTTTTGGTGTTAACAATCGTTTACCTATCAATTTTTGAATAATCGAATAGGGTGTTTTAGTCCGGGCATAAATTACTGCGTCCTTTGGTGAAATCTTGGCAATGTCATCAACTGCACTATACATAGTGTTGTCAAGGTTATTTTTGATATTCAACAATTCAGCAATCGAATCAGTAATTCGTCTTTCTTCAACTGAATGTTTATCACCTTTCTTTGTTGGGTTTGGATCGTCCAAGTTAGGTAGCCCATCGTTATCGTAGTCACCAAAAACTGCTTTATATCTTGATTTTTCAAATTTTTCGCCTTCGTTCAAAATGTGTATTTCAGGTTTATCTGATTCACCACCACCAGCGTACTTGCGACCTTTGTAACCACTACGTGTGCCTTTACTTTTGGCATAGTTCACTTCGTAATCTTCGCTTGAATTTACAAAGCCGTATTCATTTGTTTTGCGTTTCATTTTACTAAATTAAGGTATTTAATTCTATTAGTTTTTCGTGTAAAGTTTTTTTCACTTTTGGTGGTCTTACTGGTACAGTACCCAATTCATTTAACCACTTGTCAGTTCTATATTCTTGTTCGGCTTCAGTTTCGCCGGTTATTTTCATTGAATACTCCTTGTTGTCTTTTTCCCAACCCAACCAACTTGCCGCGTTCATTAAAAACACTTTCATACTGCGATCAATAGCTTTTTGGTCTTGAGCAATGTATTCGGCTTTTTTCCTTGCTGATTTTTGTTTTTTCAAGGAATTTATCGAATTTATTTTTCTGACAATATCAAAACTCCAAAATGCTTCAGGCAACTTTTTTTCACCATCTACATCAGTTATTGCAGGCACAGTGATTTCATCACACTCATTGTCAGTGTCAAGTTTGAAAGTTGCATACGTTTGAGTAATACCATTGTCAAGTAACACTTTGTACTTTACGTCCTCATGATCAGTGTATGTTGTTTCTGAACTACCCCAAACCCTTGTTGACGTTCTATACTTCGATATTTGCTTATCAATGATTTTACCACAGTATTTGTTTCCATACAATGACATAATTACACGTTGACCTTCTTCTAAATCTTTTCTATCAGAATCAACCCGGTCAAGTGTAAATCTATCTTCGTCATTCACTTTAGAATCGTCATCTACATTGACATAAAAATTCAGTGAAGATTGACGTGGTGGTGCTGCAAGAACCAATGGTACAATGTCCGGTTTATACTTTGCTTCGTAATCACCAAAATGAATGTAATCACCTGAAATGTATGGTGAACTTGAATAATCGAATTGACGTTCAAACCCAGTGTCTTTCGATGACCAAACTTGTTCGTTGGCAGGAATTGAACGTGTCGTATCGTACATACCATCGAAGTAACTTGTTCTTGCGACTAACAACTTACCTGCATCGTATTCTGACCTCAAAGTTCTACGATCAACCTTTGCATACTTACCAAAAGCAATACGTGCCATTTGTCGTTCAGGAACCCCAGCACTACGAGCTTGTGACGAAATATCGGCTACATTCCCAAATGCTTCATCAAGTTGTTCTACTGAAGGTTCATTGTCAAATACGAATGCCTTTGTGAAACGTGAATAATAGCCACCAATGATTTTTATTCTACCCTCAAGTTTTTTATACTCCGAATAGTCAAGTTTTCCACTAGGTTTGACCAACCAGATTTTTTTGTTTTTTTGGTTGTGCCAACCTTCGGTTAATGTGTAATTTGCCATTGTCAATATCAATTTAATAGTTCGGCTGCTTTATACAACTTATTCAAAATGTTCGCAACATTGTGTACTTCTTTCGCCTTTTTTGGTTTTTCAGGGTATTTAATACTCAATAGGTAGTTCAATCGTTCAAACTCACTTATCAGTTCAGGAATAGATTTTAACTTGAACTTGGTGCGTTCACGTTCAGCGACAATTTCCTTTGTACGTTTTTCAACGTAATCATCGGACTTTAGGTATTTTTTTTCTTCTTCAAGTTTAGCAATTTTGGCATCAGTGCTTGAAATGTAGTCGCGTATCGAATCAGTTTTAATGTTTCGTGGTGCAAGTAGTTCCTTATTGTCTTTTTCAATCAATCGTTTTGCTTCAACTACACCCGGAAACCAATAAGGTTTATCAGGTTTGTCTAATTTTGAAATACCATCAATACCAAACTTTTTATACATTTCATTCATTCGATAGTTGCGATCCGAATAACCCAACATCACCTTACCTTCACTATCTTTTGGATATTCTTGTCGGAACAAATTAGCCATATAATTCACTTTTGAATCGTATGTATCGGACTTTTTATTCGGTGCATACTTGCTTATCAATTCATTCGTTTCATCTTTCCAATTTGTGTACTTACTGACATTCTTCAAATAATCTTCAAGTCGTTCATTGATAGTTTTAATTGAATTCATTTCGTCCTGAATCTTCACGTCCTTAATTTCAACTTCAAGTGCTGCGATGACTTTGGGATCTTTAATCAGTGCCGACTTAACTTCTTCAGGGTTAATTTCCTCAATCTTGAACACTGACTTATTGTTTTTCGACCAAATCGAATTTATACGTGCAGTTTTTTCTTCAAGTTTTTGGAACATAAAAATATCAATCGAATCAATGACCAAAGGGTTCACGATACGAACATTCATAAATTCATTTTTTTGACGCCAGATTCTACCTTGTAACTGCAATAAGTCCGTAGGATTCCAGTCAAGGAAACAGTTGTACATTACGGTTGACTTCGTTTGTAGGTTAATTCCTTCTTTTATACTTGAAGAACCTAACAATACTTTTACACGTTCAGCGTCAGTAATGTTTTCGTATTCTTGCGTTGTTTCGTTAAACCTACGTCCAAGGAATGAATCTTGTACTTTGCGTTTCTTGTCGGCTGACATTCCTGAAGTAATTTGTGCCACTTCGTGATTCTTAAAACCAACTTCGTACACTAAATAATCTTTGAGCAAGTTAAAATACTCCAAGCCCCGGTCCATATAAATAACTTGACCTGAAATTGGTTCGTTGTGATCTTCGTGGTATTTTTTAACTGACAAAATACACTCCATTACATATTTCAGTTTAGGACTTGTATTGATATAATCACTATACGTTGGTGTACCCAATGTGCTATGTTCGTAAAGGTATGGTGACAAGGCAATGTTCCGGCTGAAGTTCATCGACCTCAATGCACGTACACCTGCTTTTTCATCTTTTTGAAGTGCGCCTTCAGATATAACTGTACCTACATCGTGTGCGCCATCAATTACAGATTCTTCACCTATGTTTGTTGCTTCACCAAGTTCTATTTTACCTTCAGCATACGCAATAACGTCCTCCATATATTGTTTTTGAATACCGGACATTTCGATATTACAAGTCACTTGTTGGTTTTCAGGCAAGTGAATAATCTCACCATTTTCAAGTTTAGTCATATAAGGAATAACCCATTTGTTCGGACGCACAACTCCCACGTCTTCACCATCTTTGTAATTGAAGAAACGGAAAATAATTTTTTGAAGTGCCGATAGGTTATTGAACCCTTTTACCACTTGTTTGAACACTGGTTGTAACTTATGGTTAATAACAAGTTCACTTTCTACTCCAATGTAGTTATCGAAAAAGTCATTGATATTGTTGATACCCAATTTTTTCAAGTGGTGGTATGCTACGATTGATAACATACTAAACACTTCTAGTGGTGAATTGGTGAAAGGTGTTGCAGTCAACATCAAAACATTTCGATAGTTGTTATTTCGCAAAATGTAGTGCGAAATCATAAACCCTTTGAGCGCAGTTGCCGATGGTGTTCCTGACTGCAAGTCATACGACTTTCGTGCTTTCTTCTCACCTTCTTCAACTTCACCTTTCACACTTGTAAATACTTTTTTCAGTGCGTGTGCTTCATCAAAACATACAAAGTCAAGTCCAAGTGCTTCAATCTCTACATTCGTACCTTTCAAACCTTTACCAATAATTTCCTCAAGTTTTTCTCGGAACGATGCACGTTTCTTGTCACTCATTACTTCATCAGCTCCACCCTGGTTCAAAATTTCGTACAAGCTATCCATAAGTAATGACTGCGTTTGGTCATTGAAACCAATACGTTCAAACCCTTCGTATGTCAGTACAGTAATTGAACCTTCGTCAACCATTTTTATTTCACCATTTTCGTCCATTATTTCAGCACGAAACTTCTCACCAAGGTTGTATAAACCATTCACCTTTCGGTGTGGTAGTGCGTTCTTTATTTCGGACAACCATTGTTTGAATGTTTGGTTTGGAACAACAAGGAATGGACGTTTTGAGTAACCGGCAACAATAAATTGTTCCATGATCATAATTGCACTCAATGATTTACCTACACCTACATCGTAAGCAAGGCAACCACTACCCTCGTTGAAAATAAACGAAACTGCTTCACGTTTTTCAGGTTTTACAATAAAAGGTTCTTCATCGAAGAAACGTCCAGTGATATTGAACGCAACCGGAATCTTTGTATAATCAGGATCTAGGTAGTTGTTATACTGCGAATTCCATGAAGTTTCAACTGACACTTTTTGATTCAAACTCAATTCAGTATTTAAGAACTCCAAGAACAATCTATTTCCTTCAGTACGTGACTTTGACTTTGTACGTTCAAGTTGAGCTTTCCAAAGTGCTTCTTCAGCTTCGTCTAGATAACTTGGTGCTTGTTTAGTACGCTTGTCTATGTAAAAGTAAATAATGTCGTAGTACGTGATATTGCCTTTCAATTCAAGTTTGGTTCTATTCACAGTCAACCATAAACAAAACGCATCAGTGAGTGATAGTTTTGAATACGTTTTTTGTTTCCAACTTTGCCCATCTATTTTGTCAAATTTTGGCTTGTCAGCGTCACCCCACCATGTCATTTCAGGCATACTTTCCATTGAATCAATGGTGAATGATTTAGCAAACTTTGAAATAGGTTTCAAGATAAGTGAACTGCCTTCATCATTTCCGGTAATAATCAAACGATTTGTATAAACCTTATTGTAGGCATCGTTTAATACTTGTATTTGATTGTTCAAAACTGCTTCACCATACGTGGTTTTAATGAACTCAACATCAGCACCATCATTGTCACCGGTGTTTACAATCAGTTTTTTCTTTTCGTAAACATTACCACTTGCATATAGTGGCAAAGGCAAATACTCCCCTTGATAGTAAAATAAAATACCATCACGAACCCAATCATTCAATTTTTGTTCGTCAGATCGATTGTCAGGTAGTTCGTATGCAATTCCATACCATTCATTACTTAACGCTTGTCCGATATTTTGCTTGTACCAAATGTATGCTTTCAATTCTTCATTTGTAATGTTAGAATTTAATTGCTTGTAAATTTCTTGGTACGACTGAACTGGAAGTTCTTCAAGTTCACGTGCAGCAACTAATGGTGATTCAGTTTTTTTCTTTCGTGAGCGAACTGCTTTTCTACCAATTTCAACATTTGATTGCTCAATAATGGTATTTACAAACGCTTCGACTGAAGGTTCTACAATTTGAGTGCGCACGTCATCTTTAATCGCACTGACACCAATGGAACGATTTTTTATGAATTTACCAAAGTCAGTTTGAACTTCAATAGTTTCAAGTGTTGCTATGTCACCTTTTTGGTAAAAAATTTCCTTGCCCCACTGATCTTTACCCACTTCAGTTTTACCGAGTAGTTTGCCAGGGTTTTTTTTGTAAAAGTTTCCACCATAAAGGTCATCTAAAGTACCACTTGGTTCTTCATCAAGTTGCACTTCTTCAATAGTAGGATATTTTGAATTTATACTTTGAATTGCACGTTCAAAGAATGCCTTGTCCTCACCTGAAATGTTTGGGTTATTGAGTGAAGTTGTAAATTCTTCAAGTTCCTGACGAACATCGTCCGGCATAATTGGTCCACCATTGGTGTATCTTCGTGTAGCACTATGTATCATAAGTATTTCAATGCTTTTTTAAGGTTATTTATCAATGCGTCAATGTTTTTTTGTTCATCTTCGCCTTGATATTTTTTTGCTTTTTCCAACGTGGAAATGCGTTTTTCTAAATTTTCTTTTTCGGAAGGTAAAGATAATTCTTTTTCAGGTGCTTTCAATGTCTTAAACAAGCCGAGTATTTTTGCTTCAGTTTGCTTCTCAAAAGTTTCGGCAAAGATTTCGTCAGGTGTTAAATTGTCACCGAAAATGCTTTCACCGGTGTTGCTTTCCATTGAATTGTTATACTTAATCAGTGTGTTCTTTAGTAGGTTCACTGTTTGATTCATAAACCAATTTAGAATCACTGACTTTTCATCAGCTTTCAGATAGTCACTTTCAAAAAGTTTTTGTTGACCAATGTACTTTTCTAACTCGTTGTAACCACGACTTATCATGTCATTTTGAATAAGTAGTGCCATATTCACATTTTCAATCAGGGACCCGGTTGAAAGTTGTTTGTTCTTAATCAATGGAATGATAGCGTTCACGATAGTTTTTGTCGCTGACTTGACACCATCGTTTTGACTTATTTCGATAGCGTTCGGTTCTAGCACCAAGCTCAACAAAAGTGTTTCGTACAAAATCTTGCCAGTGTCGGTCAACGTGTTTCCTGAAAACATTGCCGATATTTCATTCTCGGTGATGATATTGCAGTCAAGTAAAATCTTTCTCAAACGCACGATTGCTGATCGATCATTGTATATTTCACTCACCACTTCTTGTTCAGAAACAAGTTGAATCAGCGAATTTTGACACGAACTATTGTCCTTTAATTGCCTTGCCAGGCGAATTGCTACGTCAATACCTTTCTCGGACTTACCACGACTTTTGTTATACTTATTCAGTTCGCTCGTAATGTAACTAGGAAAGGACGTGTCAAAACGTACCAAAATAGGTTTGACGAATGTTTTGATTATTTCGGCATCAATACCATAGCCACCGAAAGAAAGTTCATTATACAAAGTATTTTTGTACTTCTCAAAGATTTCATCATAACTTGCTGCAGCAATTTTTATCGACATTGTACGATTGTTACCACTTACCACGATTCCATCAATAGTAATGATAGGTGTACCACTTGACGTTGCACTTGTACTGACAATAATGTTAGGGTTCAACTTTTGCGCGACTGAAATTACTTTCGCTTGTGCGTTCTTATCAGTTGCGTAATTACGATCATTGACGTTACGTCCGGTTTCATCAGTAGGGTAATTTTCAGTGTTGCCGAAAGTTTTTTCATTGTGTGATGCAAGAATTTCGTCAAGCTCCACAATAGCGAAGTATGATTCGTGCCTTTCTTCATTGGCGAACACTATTTCACGTTCACGTCCAACGAAAATCTTTGATTTAAGAAACGAACTTGACCGATAACCTACTTTGGTATAACCTGCGTTAGAAAGTTTGCCTGAATCAATCTTTCGTATCAATTCGATATTGTTTACTGCTTCACTTGGTTTTGTACTTTGACCTTCAAGTAGTTTTTCAAAAATTGCTATTTCAGGAATCGCGTCTTCATCGAATACAAAAGTTGTAATGGTTTCTTTACTCCCAAAATTCTTTTTTCGAACCTCACGTGTTAAGTCATCGTTTTCCTTTAACCAACTATCTTTCGCACTTTGTTTCAAGGCATAGTATAATTCTTTGAAAGTTTTGAAATTGCCTACCCTATCTTTTATTTCACCACGATACAAATTTTTGTCATTCCAATTTTGTTCATTGATAGTTTCTTCAAGAACTTTGAAATAATCTAATCTTTCACGTCCTATTCGTCCATCAAAATAAACATCACTGCTATTCTTATTTTCTAAATAGTATTGGTGCAAATCTGACAATGATTGTTTGTGTGTAATCTTATTATGTCTAGACAAATCACTTGCTATCGAACTTATCAGATATTTTTTTGCTTGTTCCTGATCGTTACTATAACTACCTGAATCAGTTGAAATCTCAAACCCAACCTTGCTGATTAAATACTGCTTTCTATCAACTATGTAGTTTTTAGAATTTCGTATAGACGCAGGAAAATCAAGACGTGCGCTAAATTGCCCTTTGTTAAAGCGCAACGTACCTTTTTCGTACTTAACACCGAAATCATTTACAATTTCAGTAGCACGTTCTTTCCAATAATCCCAATCCTTATACACTTAATCTAAAGAATTTAGTGAATACATTTGTTCAACTTCAATGATTGCACTTGATATTTCAATTTTGCGACTTATACACGTTTCGGCAATAGTTTGAACTAATGAGTGACGAAGGTGTGGTTTGTTAAAATTGTAGCAAATTAGTGGTGTGACTTTACCATCACAAAACTCCAATTCAGTTTCAATTTGCTGAATGAATTTGTTATACAGTTCTTGGTTCATATTACTTCTTTTTTAAGACAATTATTTCACTTGACACTCCGGTGCGTTCGAATACGTTTCTCGGCAATCGGTAGGCATCTAAAAGCTCGGCTTTATCAAAAATAGCACGTTTCACTTTTGATATTGGCGAATCAAGGAATAACGTACCACCATTAAATTGTTCAGCACCCACGATATAAATTAACAAGCCCCCTGGGTGCAACAAGTCCAATCCACGTGTGATAAAATACTCAACAAAATTTCCTGCCATTGTATAATCACTTTCACCCATTCCGGTGTACTTTGACTTTAACCTTCCGTAAGGTGGGTTTCCAATCACCAAGCTATATTTTTGTAGGTTATCAATTTTCGACTTAATGCTTGTATTTGCCTTAATAAAGTTTTGTTCAAAAGATTGAAGAATGACGTGTGCTTGTGGGTAAAGTATGGTACAAATTTTTGCCGACCATTTGTTTATTTCATTCGCCACCACTGGCACGTCTTCAGGTGCATATCTTAAGAACGCACCAACTCCGACTGAAGGTTCAAATACTGAATTGTCAGCAATCGTACCATAGCCATACTTGTAAGCCAACCCCCACATTTTACGCACCACTTCATCAGGTGTAAAGAATTCGTAAAGTAGCCCTTTCAGTTCTTCGTCACTGAATGATCCAAGTTTCTCAAGTCCACCATACCCAGAATAGTACGAAATGAATTTAATTTCGTCAGGTGTGTACTCGTCACGATCAGTTCCTTTGCTTTCAAGTAGTTTTTCGATAGCACGATTAACTTCGTATGGGTTCTTGTAATCAGTGACGTTTGTGCTTATGTCGTTGTTCATTGTAATTCCTGCATTTTTGAATTGTTCTTCAGTAAATTTAACAACGATGTCAAAAGTACCATCGTCATAGTAGTTTGTAGTGTTATCTTTCATTACAATACCATCGTAACCTTTTTGAATCAATTTTGTGACATATTGCTGAACTTGATCCTTGGTTTTTGCGTTCATTTCGTCCATCAGCACATTCCACGAATCATTCTCATTTTCAATGTCATATTCTTTATGCGAAGAATCAATAACATAAGGGTTTTTCATTTCAATGACTTGTTCTAGTACCTTGCCATTGCCACCAGTAGGTTCGTATCTTTCAGTATTTACATCGTACTCCGTTAAACCTGCAAACCATTCAGCCATCGTTCGGTTGTTCGTCCAAAAGTCACCAAGTCCTTCATCAGTTCTTTTACCATAAGTCACGTTCTTTCGATCACCTACTCCACGATAAAGTTTTTGACTAAAACCAATTTTAGTAGGTGTTTGCGAAGTAGTGTTAGGTTTGAAATCGTCAGTTGGAAGATTGGGTTTCGTATTGAACTGTTTACTTTTAGTTCTTAAATTGTAAATGATAACTTCAGGGTTACTATCAATAAACTGCCTTGCGTTTTGTAGCCATGTTTTAATATCGAAGGCACGATCAAAGTTGTTTATTTTGCTTAGTGTGTATTTTTGTACGATTGAATCTACAAACAAATCAATAGAAACTGAATCCCCATTTTTGAATGTCAAGTGCAAACGTGAATCATCATCAATGTAATAACTTGTTAATGAAAACTTTTCAATAAACAATTTAGGGTTCAATTCAATTATTCGCTTTATTTCATAAGGTCTTGTTACATCAAAACGTGAATCTTTTTGTCGCTGAATGTTCAACCATGCAGTAAATACATTTTGTTTTATGTCTTGCCTTTCCAAAGGGTTACTAACGTAGTAAGGGCTATTAGGTGAAGTAATTACTTTGTATATTTCATTTTCTACTCCAACTTCACCAACTTGGCTATTAAAATCATTGTCGCTAACCTCGTCTTTGATTGCTTCAAGTATTCCTTCAGTGTTCGATGAACCCTTCACTTTTTCAGGTGTTCGCTGATAAACTTCGCCATCACCAATAGGTTTGAAACCACGTTTTGAGTACCACTGAATCAACTGTTCAGTAGTTAAACCTGATTCGTCCATTTGTTCCGGAATAAGTTGTAGTGTTGTTTTTGTCAAATCAGCACCCTCAACGATTTTATCAAGCACAACTGAAGCTAAACCTTTGCCACGAACTGAATTGTTAAAGATATTGTCAATAACTGCAATTTTTAACCCTTTATCTTCGGAATTGTATGGTTCATCAGGCGAACCAACTTCAATCATGAACGCATCACCTTTTTTGATTTCGTATTTTCTTTGAAGCCACAAAACAACCTCTACACTTTCGTATTTTACAATACCATCAGTTCTAATAGCAAAACCAACTGATTCTAAATAAGTTTTTAACCCTTTGTTTTGCCAATCGTCAAGCCCACCACCGGGTGCATATTTTGACGCATTTGCTTCGGAAAGTGCAATAGCGATAGCTTGGTCACGATTAGTTACTATTGGGCCGCGTTTAGATCCTGAATGTAAATTGCCTGACTTATATTCGTTCATTACTTTGGCTATTTTTTCACGTTGAGCTTGTGTAGTTCCACCTTGTTTCATTTTTTCAGTGTGTTTCTTAATGTGTGCAATGTAGTTGTAATCGTCCATTGTCAACACTCGTTTGTTCTTTATTTCAATCAGGTTTTCCACTACTCGGTGCAAATCGGCATCGGACTTTATATCTTCACGTGCAAGTTCAAGTGTGCGAATCAGCAAAGGAATGTCAAGTGTCACAGTGTCGCGTGAATCAGTTACACCACCATCTTTGAAAGAATACTGAATGTGCGCACCCTTGCGTCCTAAACTTTTTTGATGATTCAGTACACTCTTTGCTTCGTTCATATTGTACGTTTCAAACACTTTCACTGGTTCGTTGTGATCTAAAACATACACTTGGTACAATTCGGCATAGTCAGTGTTTCCACCCTCATCAAAACGAATGTCGGGATTGTTGCTATCGAATGTAGTATTCGTTCCATCAGCAAGTTTTATTTGATTAGATTCAAGTGCTGCAAACACTTTAGGTTTTTCAACCCATCGTTTGTAATCGTATTTTAATATACCTGATTCGTACTTTTTAGAATCGTCACCAAAAATACCACCGTCCCAATGTGTCCTTTCTAAAAATATCAAACCATCGAAATTTCTTTCTACCATTTTGTTGTAAACCCTATACAAAATATCACCAATGAACCTGGTATCTTTGTATTCAATGAAATAGTGGTATGTCTGTTCCATTCGATTATCAGTTTCGAATTGTGCTTTATACCAAGGAGCTAAAAATGACCAACGTGGCTCATTTTCTAAATAATCATTTCCTAATTTATTGGCATAAATTTTATTCAACTGCCTATACGATATTTCAAAACCATAATCGTAAGACATTCGATATTCTCGCTTCTTAAACCATTCTTCACCTAATTGTTTTTTATATTCAGCTTTGAATTCTTCAAATGTTGGATATAATTTATTGTTAGGAGTAATGTCAATAGGTTTTCTTATGTTCAAGAAGTAAGGTGTTACTTTAGTTTCCCATTTCTTACCTTTGCCTTTCCATTCAACTTGATCGTTGTGATCTTCAATTTGATTTTTAGCATAACCAAGTGCTACTTCATATTGATTTACAAAATAGTGGAAATACTGATTCGGCAATCGGCTTTTACTTACAAAACCCATTCGATTAAACCCGGTCTTAAAGATATTTCCTTTCTTACTTGCTGAACTATCACCACGATAAACTACCAATGGTTCGCCATTTTCGTCCACCACCTGACTTGCAGTTTTTGGTGAACGCTCCCAATCACCGAACCATTGTTTGAATTCTGGTGTGCGAACTAATTTGTATTGTTCAGGTGTAAGGTTACTTGGTTTGCCATTCGGTGCAATCAACCCACCATTCTCAAATCGAATATCAGAGTTTGAAGAATCGAATGTAGTGTTGCTACCATCGGCTAACTTTATTTGATTAGGGTGTTTAGTGTGGTATGTGTCCGAAACCATATCATCTCTTTCAATGATATTCTTAACTATAAAACCATCGTGTTTATCATTGTATTTTGAATAGTTTGAATTAAAAATGTTAGGTATTATTTCCGACCAAAATATAGGTTGTTTACTTGTTTTTTTCAATGGTGTTCTTATGTTCAAAAACACTTGTATAACCTTACCTTTAGGATATTCGGAATATTCTTCGGCAATACTTCTTGAACTAGAAAAGAAAGTCCCCCATTCATTCCATTTAACTCCATATCCATAGTTAAAGTAATGTCTATCATTACCTGCATCTTTTGTTTTGTCAAAAACAAATCGTTCTTTGTTAAGCACCCCCCTATAAACCACCAACGGCTCACCATTTTCATCAACCACCTTACTTGAATTTTCAGGATCGTGTTCCCAGTCACCGAACCATGCCTTAAACTCCGGTTGGCGCACCAAGTGCCACTGTTCGTGCGTCAGGTTACTCGGCTTACCATTGGGTGCAAGGTGCTTCGACATATCACCACCTAAATGGTATTTTGCTTCACTTTTGATTTTAGCTTCTTGTTCCAACATTTGTTTTGTTGGTTTTTTGCCACTACCAATGTTGTCGCGAATGTTATCCCATAAACCTCTTTTGGAATAAGTTCCATCAGCTCGTTTAATCAAATCACCACCACCGGACATTTTTGGCAATCTTTTCATAAATTTTTTGTTTTGAGTAACTTCAAACCCAAAATTTGTGTAATAATCAATAAGGTATTCTTTTGTTATTTTTTTCTTTTTTGCTTCATTCGTAAAAAAGTATTTATGACTTGGTTTAGGTTCTAGGTATATTACAACTCCTAACTCATTTGCCTTTTTAACAATTTCATATAAATACTTTTTAGCATCAATGTCTTGTTTTTTCTTTTCAAATAAGTCAAGAATTACAACATTATTTTCTTTGAAAGGAAGCAGTTGATTAGGTAAAGAAAAAGTGATATTCATTAAATTTGAAATTCCTTTGTACCAATCAATATACCATTGCATAAATTTTTTAGAACCCATATCAATAGGTCCACCACCGTTCATCTTGGGTGCGTTCTTATGCTTCCAACCAGGTTTCGAAGTTTCTTTCTTAATACGTTCCTGAATCAAATCTTTCATATAAGCCCAGCCACGATCAACCTTGTCAACCCACTTGAGCATAGCAATCACACCTGCAATACGAAAATCTTTTTTGTGACGTGCAATATAGGACTGCCACTTTATGTACATCCATTCTTCGCTATCTAACCAATAGCCACGTTCAGCTACACGTTTCAGGTTTTTGTATGCTTCGTTACCAAAGATATTTCCACCCAGGTCCCAAACTTTAGGGTGTTCAGTGCGTACTTTTTCAGCAAATTGTAGAATCCACTTATTCGGAACGTGGTTTGGGTTAAACTGAATTTTACCACCTTTATCGTATTCTTCAGGATCTTCGTCAACTGCACCATTCGGTGGACCAATAGGCACACCATTTCCAGTGCTTTGATTTATCTTTGAAAGTTCCTGCCAATGTTTTTTCGATGCTTCGGCATTCACTACAAATTCTTCACCTTCAACCTCAATGTTTCGGCTATTGTCAACAACAACCGGAATACCACCAGTAGGTTTGCCATTTTCATCGTAATGTGGCGGACCTTTCAACAAACCACCATCAGTACCATCAGTCGTAGTTTTACCGGTTTGCTTTTTACCCAAACCATCTTCATTGATTGCTTTTAACTTTTGAAGATTTTGTTTTGTTGCCTTTTTATTGATTATCACCTGACCTGAAGTCATCTTCGTAGGATTACTTTCAGTTCCGACAATTCGATCAACTTTACCTGCCGATTCACGTGTTTTACGATCAGATTTCCACATATATTAGTGCGTGTTCATTTCGGCAAATGTATGTAAATAAACGATATTTCATACTCAACACCATACATTTGTATGTTTATACAAGTATATGTTTTTCCTTTGTTTCTAATAGGTTTCAGGCAACTTGTACTAACAAGTGTACATAATAAAATTTTTTTTACTGCAAAATAAATTTTTGGTATTGCCTACATTTGTTCAAAATAATTATTAAAATAGGCAACGTATGAATACACGCAAAATTGCATTGTGGAGTGCAGGTATCATTGGTCTTGGTGTTCTTATCTATGGTGGTTTTTGGTTGTATAGACGATCAAGAACTATGTCAGGTAACGCGCAAAAAGACAATCGGAACATTCAAATAAGAAGGGCTTAATACATAAATTATGGCAACGTCAACATTATTGATTCCTCAAACCGGACTTGTTTCACCAACTTCGTGGTATAAAACACGTGATGGGCTAAAAACCGAAATGAAGAAAGTTTGGGATAAATACGGAAAGTTTTTCAAAAAATTCAGTGAAACGTCAAAAGTTCCTGCCGAAGTGTTATTCGCTTTCACTATGATTGAAAGTGGTGGAAACCCACTTGCTGGTGGTGAATCATCACCAACTCAAGGTTTGATGCAATTTAATAGGACTTATGCTGCCGGTAAAGGAAACCCGGACTTTACTTTAACAAAGGAATATACGAAAGGTAGATTGAGTGACGTTGAAAAAGAAGTTTTGAAACGTAACAACATCACGTTTGATGCAAATGGATATACACGTTCATTAACTCAAAAAGATTTACAAAACGCTGAACTGAACATTCTTATTGGTTCAATTATTCTTGGTCAGTACATGGACAAGGATTGGGGTACAGAAAACGGAAACTTGCGAATGGACCGAATCATTGCCTTGTATAATTGGGGGCTTGGTGGTTTCAACAAAAACAACATCGCAAAAAAGAACCTTCAGGAAGTATTGGCATCTATTCCTGCCACTACAAAAGTTTATATTCAAAAAATGTTAGGACTGAATGGTACACTTGATATTGCTACGTCCGACCTTAAAGATTATATCAAATAATGGCTACATTCAACCTCACAGTACCAAACAGAAAACTTGCACCACTTGCTAATGGTGATAAGACAATTAAGAATAGTCAAGTAGAAACTTTTGTTTCAACCGGAATATCAAGTTTGAAAAAGCAGTATAGTTCTATCGTTGACGAAGTTGCTTCAAATTCAAATGTTCCGAAAGAATTGCTTTACTCAATGATTTTGGTTTTGTCTAATGGTCAAAACAATACGCAGTTCAAGTCAGTTGACAAGCTCGTTCGTAAAGGGCTATTTTCTTTGTCGAATAAAACATCAAAAGCAATTTTATCACGTGAAGTTGCTACAAAGCGTTTGAGTGAAGCCGAAAAATCATATTTATCGAAACACGATCCGGTCATCGCAAGTTATCTAGGTGAAAAAGGAACAAAGGCAACAAATAAACATTGGTCATCGGACTTTACAACTGGTGAATACCATATTTCGGACACTGTAAACCCTTTCGACTTAATGAAACCTGAAGTGTCAATTCAACTTGGTGCTATCTGGTTAGGTCAAATGTGGGATAAAATTTCTGAATACACTAGAAAACCTGAAGACAAGGTTATTATTGCGATGGCATTGCCTTATGGTATGTTGAATCAAAATGGTGTACTTAATGTAAATAACCCTTATGTTAGTGGTAATGGTTGGGTTAAAGGACTTTTCAATGTAAATTTTAGCGATCCTGAAAACATACAAAAGATACCTGCGCCTTCAAGTGCAACTGCAAGTTCAAACATAATCAACCCTAATGGTGGTTCTGTTACTGAAGCACTGAAAATAATTTTTGCGCCTAATGGCACACTTGACCTATTAACAAGATAGGTTATTGGTAAATAATGATTGAACCTTTGAAAGCCCAAACTTTCACACCTTTCATTGACCATATTTCCTGATCGTGCTTATTAAGTGCATCACACAAACCTTTCAATAGGTTATCAGTGTCCGGTTTACTTTCACAAGGCATTCCGTTCATTTTTTCTTTTTTCTTTTGTGACCAACTTTGTGGCATTGGTATCAGAAACACTACGTCAACGATTTTGCCTAGCGTGAATTGCATTTCATTGGCTTGTTCGACTAAAGTGTTCTTAAGTTGAAAATAACTTGTTACAGACGTTCTTTGACGTTTTCTCGGATCAACGTGGTTAGGGTTTGTTTTCCATCTATCTGATTGCGTCATTCGTGGCGCACCCATAGGTATGACATCAAACAAAAAGAACTGCCTTGAGTAATCAATGACATAGCGTTCATCTTTTACTTCAAGGCAGATTCCTTTATTCACATGGCATTTTCCAAAGCTATGCTTTATTCTCATTTATTAGTGTCGAAGTTCAACTTTGTTTCTTGATCGCCAGTTGTAAATATCGTGAATTAAATTTCGATATTGTTCACGATTCGCACAATCTCTTAACGCACCTGGTTGCATTGAAACCTTATGCAAAAATTCTTTGAAGTTAAAATTTGAATTTTGTAACATCATAACCATTACACCAACAAACCCAGAACGATTGTACCCGGAATAGTGTGGCTTAAGTTGACGTAATTGATTAGCCCAAGTTTGTGCCAAGTTCATATCACGTGAAACCCAAGTACCTTCTTCAAACACTTGCATACTATTTTTACCTGACAAAGCTAAAGAACTTGCCGATGAAAGGTTTGAACAAAGTGAAATACAGTCGCTGAAGTGAAAGTCATTGTTTTCAGCATAGAACTTTGCCAATTTCACGTATGACTGAATACCCATACCTGCATAACCGAACATATAATCTTTTTTAGTCCAATTCTTTTGATTCAGGTTAAGTGTATGCACTTCATCTAAATTGTAGCCAGGCAAAATGATATAAAACACCTCACTATTCGTTTCACGACAAGCCAATAGTCGGTGTTGACCATCGATGACTTGCATTTGCTCATTCACCAAAATTGGGTTACAAAGCACTCCATGTTTATTGATTGAATCTACCAATCTTTTGACGTGTGCCGGGTTTGGTGTTCTATTACCATCAATGGTAACGAATTGATCTAAATTTGCAGTTTGATAAACTACATTCACTTGTTTTTTTTGCACTTGATTCGATTGCGACATCATTGGTGCAGTTGCTGTGTTAAACATATTTATTTATTGATTATTGGTTACTATTCCTGAACCCATTGTCTAAAGTGACGTTGGATTGTTATTTGTTCTTCGATTGCTTGTATATCGGCATTCTTCATTACGCGTTCATCTAACTTGCGAATTTGAGCAATCAGGTTTTGAGCTTGTATTTTCACTTGCGTTGAAAAAAACTTGTCATCATTCAAGTCCTCAAGGAAATCAGCAAGAACCGGCATAACTGAAACTACGGTCAGCATTTTTTCTTCATTAGTCATTTTCATTGTCGAAGTTTAATTCGTTACTCACACGTGCTTCATTCATTTTTTCAGTGAATGACTTTGCTTCAGTCACTACGATAGGTTCGATAGTTACGTCCTTGACCGGGTTTGTTTTCTTTTGATTGAAAACAAGTTCAGTGGTAGTGTCACCATCTTTAATTGCTTGACCTATGCCAATAAGCACTACAAGATCATCTTGAGTAACGTGTTCGATTGCTGCCTTACCAATAGCGTTCAGCACCTCACGTTCAGTTACACCATAGGTATTTGCGAAACCATCAAACACTTTTTTTCTTTTGGCAATAAGTTTCGTTTCGTCCGACAAGTCACCTGTAATGGTGCGTGTTGCTTCACGATATACCTTGTCAACAATTCCACGTGGTATTACTGCAAGAATAGCATTTCGAAGTGCGATAGCGTTTGCGGCATTTCCGGTCACCACGATCATGTCTTCACTGAATCGACCTGACTTACCTAAAATACTTCGCTTAACCTCAACTTTGATAGCCAAGTTGTTTTCAAGGTCAAAGGCAATAGCTTGTGAAGTAATTTGTGTTTTGTCAACTGAAATGACTTTCGCTTCGACACGTAGGTTGCCCCAATTTTGTGCAAGTATCTTTGCTAGGTGAACTGTTGGTCCGGTAATTGGCTTACCACCTCTAGGTAGTGAATAAGTACAAGTCGATGCAGTTTCAGAATCTAAAGTCACGATTGCGATAGAATTTGAAATTGCACGTTGCACGTTTCGTGGGTAATTCTTTGCAGTTGCGATTTGAACATCGATTGCTGCCTTGTCTTGATTGTAAACAACCGAAAGGTCATCTACTTGAGTTACTGTTGTTAAATCTTCCATTTTTGGATTTGTTGTTTGGTTTATGTTTGTATTTATTTTCGTGGTATTCGTTCCAATGGTTTTCCCATTCTAACTGAACCTGCACTGCATCTTTCACACTGAATTCCGATTGTTTGATTTCATACATTTCCATTGATCGCCAAAGCAAATCAACTTGTTGGTAGGTCATTTGAAATCCGACCAAATTTAATACTAATTTCAATTCGTGCAAGTCCTGGTTGAAATCTTTAATCGGTATAGTGTTTTCCATTTCTTTTTTTAGTCCAATTGATTTCAAATCCAAACCACAACCAACCTATGCCAAGTGTTTTTTCAGTAGCACATAGCATAAAAATAGGTGTGAAGTTAAAGATACCATTTGTGGTAAGTGTGTTCCAGTAAGTTACTTTCATTTTGTTTGTTTGTTAAATTTTTTGTTATAATACTGTTCGGCATTTATTTCATCCATTTGCAAAAAATCACCATCCCAATATACTCTCGGTAAACCATAAGCATCTTGTATCTGCTGTTTTTCCATTTCAAGTGCTTTTTCTATTATATCATCACAATTTAAGGTTGTAATTCCCTTGATGTAAAGTCCCAACCACTCTACTGCTGTTTGTTTTTCATCGCTCATTTTGTTTCTTTGTTAAAGGTTTCGTTGTAGTACTGTTCTGATGTATTATATTCACCATCCATACCATCAAGATATGCTGTACGTATTATTTCCTTCTCCATTTCTTTGGCTCTATCAAAAATTGATTTCCATTCTTCATCTTTTTCAAACTCTGAATGTAAAATGTGGTCAATCAACCATTCTACTGCGGTTTGCTTCATTACAATAAGGTTATTAGTTGTGAATTTTCAAGTGTGGTGAAATAGTCCTCAAGGGACCCAAGAACGTAGCAATCTTTCATTATTTCAAATTCATTGTACGAAGGGTAAAAATTGTGATCTTGACAAAACTTGATCAAGTCCAAGCCCATTCGATATTGATTTCGTCCATACTCCATCATTTCATCATTCAGCACGTATAGCGCAACCTGATAAGGTGCAGTTTTTTCAGCTGCAGCAAAAATGTAGTTTTCTCGACCAATAAAGTCCGAATAGTACGCGCCTGAAAGTGAATAACTGTATTTGTAGCAATCATTCTTAAATTTTTGTGGTGAAGAATCAACACAACTTTTTAAGTCAACAATGGTGCTTTTTGTTGAACTCATAATGTCCGGACGCATACGAACTTTTAACCCGGTCACCTCGTCAACAGTGTAGCAGGAAATTTCACGATACGATTCTTGCATAATTTCCAACAACGTGTGATTCTTCAGTGCGTTATCAGCCATTTGTCTGATCATTTCCATTTCGTTGTCATAAAGAATAGTTCTACCTTCCGACTTTTTAGCAAACTCAATCATTTGTTGCTTACCTTCTTTGGTGCGTCCATCTACTTTCGGACAAACCATGTAATTGAAGTTAAACATTTCAGGTTCAAGAATCAGTTCGTGCAACCCTGAACCTATTGAAAAATGCCTTTCCTCTGGCTTTTCAGTACATTCAAATTTTTCGTAATAGTATTTCCTTGGCGAATGAAGAAACGTCTTTATATCGGACGCGGCCACGTGGTCTTTTTTGCCTAAATAGTCAGCAAATGTATCTTTGACAAATTCCATATTTATACTGCTTTATACTTTTGTCCAATTCTCAATACAATTCCTGATTTAACCAAACCTTTGAATGCCTTGTAGTGGGTGCTTGGTTTGTACTCCCATTTTTCTAATGTCAATAGTTCGGCAGGTGTGTATCGACTTGAAAGGTATTTTTTGACAATATCTTTTCCATTAACGAAACCATTTTCATCAGTTGTAATTTGACACAAAGCCCAATACAATTCACGTTGCTTTTTACTTAACCAGTATGACTTACCATCGACAAGAACTTCGTATTTAATTCTTCTCAACGAGTGTTCCGATCTAACTTCTTTCATTACAATTTCATCGGACTTTTCATAAATTGAACCTACCCATTCTTTGTTCATTGATTCAATAGGTTCACTCACTACTTCAGGTGTTTTGTTTTCGACAACTGCCGAAGTACCTGGTTTTGAAAATCGGCTTTTTAGCCAAGTTCCAACTTTTACAAAAACGTGTTTCATTTATTATTGGTTTTAAGTTTGCGAATTGCACTTTGTAGTACGTCAATACAAAGCTCGTGTGGTATTTTGCTTCGGTTGTATGCACCTTTCAACCCTTGTGTTCCGGTTTTACTCCCACGTGGTGCTGCTTCGTGGTGACAAGCTCGATTTCCATTGAAACAAGTTCTTGGAACAAAACCTTTAGGGTTCAATAGTGACTGAATGTTATTTGACCAAACGTCAGTAGGTTTCATTCGATTGTCACCATATTGGCAGTACATTACAGTTGTACGATCATATTCTTGCACCAAAGGTAATTTTCGCAGTTTACCCATTGGGTTCTCAACGAAGTAGATTAAGTCCGGGTTTAGTTTCAAAAAGTGCTGAATGATGTCAAGTGTTTTTTGAGCAATAGCCAAACCCAATTTAGCGTTTTCAGTTTTCGGTGTATTGTCTTTGTTCCAATGGTGACCAATAGACGCTACCGAAAATGAAGTACAAGGTGGTGAAGCCCAAATAACGTCAGGAACAAATGGAACCTGGTTTACGTCAAAATCTAAAATGTTTGCCACATAATCAATTTTCTCAAAGGGTTCAATATCACTTGAAAAAACATTCATTCCAAGTGATTCACCTGCTTGTCCAACTGACCGACTACCTGCAAACAATTCTAAAAGATTCATTACGCGAAAGTGTCAAGTTCTATACGCTCATAACTATCTACGAAAATATCAGGTTTGACCGGGTAAAATTCATCGTAAATTCCTTTAATCACGTAGTCACCATGACGCACATTGTGTTCACCTTCCAGAGTGTGAATAATGATGATTCCTTCATCGTGAACGTATTTGTGAGGAAACTCACCAATGAAGTTTAACATATCAGATACGTTCTCAATGTCAAATTGAAGTGCCTGAATTGTAATTGGTTTCTTTCGGTATAAGCCGGGTTTTTTCATACTGATTTATTTTTTTGTCAAATGTATCTTTTGTTGCACAATTATACAAGTTTTTTGAATTATTTTTTTGTTCGTCAAAAACATTCGTACTGATCACGTGTTCACGTTGACGAACCTTAATTCTCTTTCTCTTTGTTTTCATTGGCTTTGTAAATAAAAACTTCTTCAACCGGACGTTTCAATACTTTTGAAATCTTAATAGCAATAGGAAGTGATATACACCTACGTTGCCCGTTAATTATACGTGACAAGTGTGCTGCGTTACCATCTAATGTAAGATCAGCAAGTTCTTGTTGCGACATTCCGATTTCATCTAGAATGATGCGTATTTTGTTGCTATGCAACTTTTCTTTAGGTTTCTTAACCTTTTTTTCTTTTTCCATATTTTTGTTGAGTATTAAAATTCATTGTGTGATTCGTTGATATTGATATTTGATTTGTGTCAAAGTGTCTTATCAAACCATTTTCAACTGATGCGCAAACCCAAATGGTGTTAAAGTGAATACCATAGTCGATGATAAAAAGTGCTTGAGCTTTACCGAAAGGTGTATCGACAATCATTACCTGGGTTATTTCGTGAATCATTGTTCTTTGGTTTTTTCTTCAAGAATATAAATTCCAGTGTTTTCGTGTTTCCGGGTTTCCTTTACGTTTTTTAACACGTGCAGTAATTGTTCAAATTCTTCATCACTAAAACCTGAAAGCATTATTCCTTTGTGGTTGTTAAACTTGATTGAGTAAAAATCATTGAAGTTGATATAGTAAAACGAATCATTAAGATTAACATTTGCTTCGACTGACTTTGCATTCAGTTCAATTATTTGTTTCAGGTCTTTAACTTGTTTCTTGAACTCCTTATCAGTTTCCGATAAATTACTGACTTGTTTAATTGCGTGAAGCACTGTTGCGTGGTTCTTTCCATTAAAGTGTTCCGATATCACGTGCAGTGTAGCGTTCGTGTATTTGTTACTAAAATACATAGCAACTTGACGTGCCACTACTAATTCGCGTTTTCTTGATTTTACTTGAGAATAGTCCATACCTACACCATAGTAATTTCCAACGACCTTAACGATATATTCAATAACACGATCATTCTTCATCTGACGTGAATTGGAATAAACCTTTTCTTCTATTGTATTTGTTGACATAATTAAAATGGTGTTTCGTCATTTGTTTTATCAAATAAGTCATCATTTGAAAATTCAGTGTTTGGTCTTAACAAACTTGAGTGTGTTTCTTCATTCTCGTTTCGTTGCACAAATGTACTATTTATATCTGGTTTAATTGCATTGTTTGTTGAGTATTCTTGTGTTGGTGTATTGTAACCTGAAAGTTGGTAGTTCGTAATTTTTGTTTGTTCGTGTATGAACTTCAAAGGAATTTCACCAAGCTCACCATTCCGGTGTTTGGCAATAAGTAACATAAACAAACCATTCGTGTCAAAACTTTGTGTTCCGACTTCGTAATTCTCTATTGAATAGTATTCAGGTCTATAACAAAACATTACCATATCAGCATCTTGTTCGATAGCACCTGATTCGCGTAAGTGTGACAACATTGGTTTCTTGTCACTTGTTGATTCAACTGCGCGACTTAATTGCGAGAGAGCAATTATAGGTATTGATTGTTCTTTAGCAAGTGCTTTTAGTCCACGACTGATTTCGGCAATTTCTTGTTCACGACTTTGTGTTTTCATTCCTGAACGCATAAGTTGTAAATAATCGACAATGACCAACTGCACGTTATTTTCTTTTACCATCTTGCGAACTTTACCTTTCAAGTCCAATAGTGAAATGTTTGGTGTATCATCAATGTAAATCGGTGCGTTCTTGAGTGACTGAGTTCGTCTTTCAATGTTTACAATGTCATCTTCATTCAGCTGCTTTTTAACTATTCGTGACACGTCAATTTCCGAATAATACGATTGCATTCTACCTACAATTTGTTCACTTGACATTTCAAGTGAGAATATCACTACTGGTACGTCTTTTTCAACTGCCGGAAATAACCCCATACTAACTACAAGTGAACTTTTACCCATACCCGGTCTACCTGCTACAATAATCAAGTCACTTTTTTGCCAACCATTGGTCACGTTGTCTAACATTCGTAAACCACTTTCAACTCCGGACTTATGACCTGATTTGAGAATGTGAATACTTTCTTTAATGATTTGATCGTGAACTTGACCTACACTTTTGATTTCGTAGTTTACCACTGATTTCATTGAATCGTCCATAGCCATTTGTGTTTCGGCAAAGACATCGAAAACGTCTTGCGTATCGTCAAATGACATTTGTACTGCCTTTGTGCCGATAGCAATTAAGTTTCTTCGAAGTGCTTCTTGCTGAAGTATGCGTAAATGGTAATCAATGTTTGCTGAACTCCCAATGTTTTGACTTAACGATGAAACGTAACCTATTCCACCAACCTTCGTTAATTTGTCATCTTGTTTCAGGCGATTCACCAAAGTGAGTAAATCTAAATTGATATTCTTTTTGTAAAGCTCAATTATTGCCGATGCAATCATTCGGTGTTTCGGATCGGCAAAAATGTTCACTGAAAAAACATTCATAACTCGGTCCACCACTGTGCTATCTATTAAAATTGTACCAAGTACAGTTCTTTCAACTTCAACTGCTTGTGGTGGTGGTGTATTGTCCATTGACTTATCTTTTGTTTTCATATTACATTCCTATTATTTTTCCATTTGATTTTACTGATTCATTGCCTACATTCATTTTTGACGCGTTTGTAGCAACCCAATTTAGAAAGTGACGAAATACATCGTGTTCCGAAGAATACTTTGTCAAAAGTGCGCTTTGTTCGGTTACAAATAGTTTTACTGCTTCGTGCGCCTTAATACTATTCAGTTTATGTTTCATCATGATCAGGTTCATAAGGTTTTGATTTTCGCTGATTGCTTGAGAATAATCTTCAGCATAAAGTTTCTTCGTTACCGGCCCCTGAGCTTCATTAAACACCTTTCGATCAATGAACGAACCCCAGTGATTGTGAAATACTATTCGTTCTTCGGTCACTGAAATAAGTTTCGCGTGATGAAGCTCGATGAATTGCTTATCCCAGGTTTTGTAGTTCTTGATTTCAGATCGAAACAAGTCAAACCCCATTGCGTTTTGTTCGTTAGCATCTTTACCTTTGAAATAACCCACCAAACAGTTCACGTAAAGCATTTTCGCCAATGAACTGACCTTTGCTTCAGCGCGTTCACTAAAAATGTTCTCAATGACTTCAAAGTTCATCACGAACAACATACTTTTCATAGTGGTAGGTTCATTAGTATTTTTTCAAGAACGCGAACTGTGATTGAATTACCTGCTTGTTTATACAACTGCGAATCACTTACACCTGCAGCACGACACTTTGCAGTATGTTCGTCAGGAAAATCTTGTAACCTAAAACACTCCAAAGGTGTTAACCTACGAACGCGAAAATCATTAGGAATTGTAACTGCATTACCACCCCAAGTTGCTCCTGCATTTAGTGCTGGGCTGATACCTTGTGAATCATAAACTCTATTTTGCTGATAAGGTTGTTGATTGTGACTTTCAGTGCTTGGGTTAATTTGCATAACAACCGGTTGACCTGAACCATCTTCACGCGCACGTGCCGGAATTGTAGGGCAGTTGTTATCTTCGGTTTGTCTGAAACCCTTACCATCTTCGTGGGTGCGCCAAGTGCCAACAATATATTCTTGATTCGTGCAATTCGGACAATTACACGTTGGTGTTTCAATTTGAATCAAATGGTCATTGGTCAAACTTGTAGTGAGCGCGTTCATGTGATCTTGTTCACGAAATTCGATTTCCTTACCTCTAAAGTCGTTTGTTCCAGTTTTCTTTCGTGTCTTTTTCGATTCTTCAGTACGAACTTCTTTCGACACTTTTAGGGTGTTGTCAGTCGCGCATAAAGCTCCATTCGCACGAAGGCAGTTTGCCACATCATTTTCATCTTTCGGTTTCCAGTTAAACCCTTCCTGATTCTTTTCTTCAATGTGACGTTTGTTGTGCGCCAAGAACCCTGAAATCATTTTTTCGGACAAATAGTATTTTTCCAAGTTACTTTTGACTTTTACATATTGCTGATCACGTGCGTCCATTTTTGCATAGGTTGAACAAATGGTTGCTGAATTGTCAGGCACATCGTTGTCAATTATTTTATTTTCTTTTTCAGCAAGATTTTCCAACATTTTTTCGGACAAAAAATACTTTTGAATTACTTCTTCTTCAAGAATATCTTTTAGTCGTTTAGTCAAATGTTCAGTTTTTGGAAATCTAAAGTCATTGTCTTGATCGTCACGAATACCGATGATGAACACGCGTTCACGATTTTGTGGAACTCCATGTTCTTTAGTATTTAATACCTGCCAATACAAGTGGTAATCAACTGCACCATCATAAGGAAACAAAACCGGAACACCATTCACTGACTTACCACCTAACAAGTTAACCCATTCTTGAAATGTACGTCCACCATCATCTGAAAGCAAACCTTTAACATTTTCAAAAATGAAAAACCTCGGTTGGTTTTTTTCAATGAACTCCAATGAATTAAAAAAAAGAATGCCACGTCCTTTTGCGTCATCTTTACCTAGTCGTTTTCCAGCTAACGAAAATGCTTGGCATGGGGGGCTTGTCATGTAAAAATCTAAAGGTTCTTCAGGAATTTCACGTTCATAAACGTCCTTTGGGTAATACTTTGGTTCACCATGCGCGGCAATATAACTGATTCGCGCATACTTATCCCAATCACACGCATACACTGTGTTTACATCGAAACCCTTTGACTTGGCAACACGTTGAATTGCGTAATCAAATGCGCCTACTCCACTGAAGTCACTACCTACCTTTATTACTTTATTCATAATTATTCAATTTTGCACAAATATACAATTTACAAGGTATTAAACGCACCACATTGTTAAAAAAGTTTTTACTCAACAATTACAATGTAGTGCGTTATTAACATTTATTCCTGATCTTGATTTAGCATTTTACCCATTTGCTCATAAATGTATCGTGCGACCTTATTCAGTTCTTCGACATCATTCATTGTTTTACCTGCAATAATCAAATCTTTTGCGTAACTCCACGAAAACCCAAGGTATGCTTCCTGACCTTTGGCGCGACTGAAAGTTGCTGATGCACGTTCACCACGTGCTTGTTTATCGGCAACTGCTTGTTCGGCTATTTTCTTTGCGTCACTTGACGAAGATATTATTTTGGTTTTTCCGGTTTGATCTAAAATGTATTCGAGCATTGCGCCTTTCTTAATACGTGGTGAATTTTTTTCCATTACTCCAATCGATAAAATGTCACCCATATCAGTGATGACATCGTGGTAGTAAATGATTTTTTTTGATACCGGGTTCAACCATTCCTTATCGAAAGTGCAAGACGCGACCTTACCCAAACGAATTGTTGTTCCATCACCTACTGATCGTTGTTTTGTTGCCATACTTATTTGTTTAGATTGTTTTTTTCGTGTTCTTCTATTTGTTCTTTCAATGATTCCATTAAACGTGACATTGTTCTAAAATAACCAAGGCACAAATGGTAAGATTGCCCCCCTTCATAATTTAAGTGGAAATGTAACATTGGCGCACCATACGCGCTATACTGCCCAGTATAGTAATCAATTATTTCTTCTTTATTCATTCTTTCAATAGGTGCTAATAAATCGTGGTAATCGAAAGAATAAAACATATCATCACCTAAATATCTTATTTCAGTGTCATCACCAACTAGAATGATATAATTACCAAAGTTGTCATGATCTTTACCAATTTTTAAGATAGGTTCTTCATAATAGCCATCTACATTTTTAAGCATAGAAAGCACTTCATTCAATTTTTCTTTTTGTTCTTCTAGATTGTTCATACTTATTTTGTTTTAGAATTTACGAATTTGCCCTTTTTGAAAATACTCGTCCTTATCAATCTTAATACACTCGTTAATCTTGTATATCAAGTTCATTTCGTCCAAGCACTTACACACTGCGTCTTTATCTTTTTCAGGAACCGAAATACCATCAATGTTATACTCTACCCAATTATTATGTTTCTTCAGCGCATCTATGCAGTTGTAAAGCTCGTGCCGAATGTTATCGTACACACGATGAAACACCTCAACGTCACACTCCACAACGTCAATTTCACGTCCATCAAAGTATTTCATTTCATTCTCACGTGCTAGGAATGAAACGCAGTATCTTTTTGCTTCTTTGTACTCGTCACGAAAGATATACGATTGATATAATTTTTTTGAAATGTAACCTAACCGGAATGCCATTTGCCAATAAGCCGATGAAAGATCAATGTTGTAGAATTTAGTTCGGTTTTTAATCTTTAACCACGAATCATAATCTTTTTCACGTGAAATTCCATCAAACTCTATCTTCAGGTTGTAAAGATTTTGATTCAGTCGAAATTGACTGTACAATGACTTTTTGAATGCACCAAGAAACGCGTAAAACTGACTTGGTTTAAGTTCCGGTGACAATGGTAAACTGTAATCGGTTTGTGAATAGCCACAAATGTTTCTATCGGCATAAATTGTTCTTCGTGAACCTGAACGATGTTCAGAAACCTTTGAACCATTTTCAATTAGTACCTGCAAGGTATTAAGATAGTGTTGGTCATCTATCTCAAGTGATTTACGAAATTGCATACTGATTTATGTATTTATAGGTTGTTGATTCGGTCTATTTCGTCTTTATATTCTTTTTTGGTATATAGCCCTTTCAAAAATAGTTCATTGGCTTGTTGCCTACTTTTTTCTTTAGATAGCTTTAATTCAGTTTCTAATTTTACCAATTCTTCGGACTTGGGTGCAGGTGCTGCAGTTGTTGTTGGTGTTGTTTTGGGTGCTTTTATTGGTTTTTCATCGGTGGGTGTTCCTGCACCTGGTTCGTAACCGAAATCATCTTGTTGACCTTTCGAATCAGTTGAAACGATACGTGCTTCCCACCGGTTTGTTTCTTTGTTAAACACTGGTGGCAAAGTGATGACCTGAAATTGATACCCTTGCTTACGATCAGTGATTTTCTTGTTTATGAAATTCACAAATGCCGAGAACACTTTGTTGTAACTTGGACGTTGACCACCTTGTATTTCGAATATACCCTCGTTAAAAATGTCCGAAACGAATGTGATATCTTTTGTAGTGTCGTTTATGTACGTTGGAAAGTTAGGAAGCTCAAAAAAGTAATGTGATTTTTGCAGTGAATAAAATAGGTAGGGTGCTTTTTCAGTTGTTTCAGGTTCTTCAGGTGAAGGTATTGTCTTAACCCTATGTTTTCGTACTGCAAACTCCACGTTCTTTACAGTGAACTTTTGACCTGATGACTTGAATTGATCAGTCAGTTCACGTGCCTTTGATAGTGCTGAAGTGTAGTTAGGATATTTTTTCTTGAAATACTTGGAAAGTACCTTGGCAACGTAGCGCGTTCCTTTGAACTTCTTTTTCTTCAGTGCTTTTTTCATAGGTTCAAGGGAAGTTACAAGGAGTTATGAATCAATGTAAAAAAGGTGCTAACAAAATGAACACGAATAAATAGTCCTTTCAGTAACATTCCCTTGGTTGTCCTACGATATAGATTTGAAGTGCTTTGCGTGTGATTCATATTCGTCATTTTGATAGCACTGCAAACCTATAAAAAATTCACCACCTCATTTTATGTTGTTAATAACTTTATCAACACCCATTTGTCAGCAATGAAGAACGCGACTTCACACGCACGTTCACGCGATCACCCATACAAAGATACCACCACACCCCCAAAAGTTCGCCACACGCAAAAAAAACGACCTATTTCACACCTTCATCGTACCAACCAACCAACCAACCAACCTGAAACCCGGTTCACACCCTTTTTTTTAAGCACGTGCGCCTATTTTTTTTTTTGATCTTGCTTATTATTATTTTTTACTACTCATACTCTTATTTTTTTTCTTGTCCTTACTTATTACTACTTACTATTATTCAAGAAGGAATGGGTCCGGAGGACCGGGCTTTGCCCTGCTGCCTTCAGCGACCTTTGGTCGTGGACCTTCGGTCCGAAGTGGTGGGGTGGGGCTTCGCCCCCTA
>Ga0315909_10001175_pt1 | contig 35458 bp, 42 predicted proteins | sample LakEriMetagenome_11_FD_203527 | JGI IMG/M metagenome (GOLD analysis project Ga0315909, IMG submission 203527) | Freshwater fungal communities from buoy surface, Lake Erie, Ohio, United States - Buoy 2 MA125 | ecosystem: Environmental > Aquatic > Freshwater > Lake | place: USA: Lake Erie, Ohio... | reverse complement strand
GGTATCTGGGCGAACCTCTGCAACGGGTGAATTCCCGCTGCTTGGCGCGTCATCGACATTCCACAACTACGACATCGAGGCGGTGATTCTGTACTACCCGCCCCCGGCTGGCGGTGGCAACACCTACTCTCGTTCTCGTGTCGTGAACAGGTAACCAATCATGCTGCTTCAAAGTACCGCTCGGGACCTGATGGTGTTTATGACCGACTCGTCTGACCATGTGACGGGCAAGACTGGTGCGACCCTGACCATCACGCTCTCCAAAAACGGGGCGGCGTTCGCCTCTATTACTCCGACTGTCACCGAGCGCGGTGATGGCTGGTACAGCCTTGCCCTGACTGCGACCCACACCAACACCATCGGTGACTTCGTCCTTCACGTCACTGCGAGCGGCGCGGACCCTACTGATCTTCGTGAGGAGGTTGTTGCGGCAGTGCCTGATGTCAACGTCTCCAAGATGAACTCGGCTACCGTCTACGGTAGCGGCGCGTCTGGAGACCTCTGGCGCGGAACGCCGTGAGTTCTTTCTCGACGTCGGCGTTTTCGACGTCGGCGTTCTCAACTTCGGCATTCGACATACAGGCCGGGACGGTCACTGTCTCGGTCACAGGACTCTCTGCGTCAGCCATCCTCGGGAGCGAGACTGTCCTCACGGACATGGTCTTCCCCGTCACCGGGGTGGTCGGCACGACGACCCTTGGATCCGTCACCGTCCAGACAGGCGGCGATGTCATCATCTTCGTCTCCGGGGTTGCGGCAAGTGGCCTGCTGGGGTCTGTAACTGTCCTGACCAACGCTGTCATCCCGGTCACCGGGGTGGTGGGTACTACAGCCCTTGGAGACGAGACGGTCTCCATCAGTGCCACGGTCAACGTCACCGGGGTGGTTGGCACGACGGCCCTCGGCAACGAGACGGTCATCACCCAGACCACGGTCACCCCGACCGGAGTGTCTGCCACGGGATCGATCGGCACGGTCGCGGTCATCGGAGTGGCCAATGTCCCGGTTACGGGGGTGGTTGGTACCACTGCCCTTGGCGACGAAACGGTCGCGATTGGCATAGATGTCTCGGTCACCGGGGTGTCTGCCACGGGGGCGATCGGTACGGTTTCGTACTATTCGGATGTGACCGTCCTGCTGAATGGGGTATCTGCCCTCGGTGTGGTAAATTTGGCCAACGTCTGGGGTATAATCGACACCGCACAGACCCCGAACTGGACCGCTGTAGGTACTGCACAGACCCCGAACTGGACCGCTGTAGGTACTGCACAGACCCCGAACTGGACCGCCGTAGGTACTGCACAGACCCCGAACTGGAACCCTGTCTCAACTTCTCAGAGTGCGAACTGGACTGATATCGTTACTTGAGGTAACACACTATGGCATCTACTTACAGCACCAACCTTGCTCTGGAACTGATCGGCAACAACGATCAGGCTGGCTCTTGGGGCAACACCACGAACAACAACCTCGGTACCCTGATCGAGCAGGCCATCTCGGGCTATGTGACCCAAGCGGTCTCGACGGGTACTGCCACGACCATCACCATCCCGAACGGTGCCACGGGCGTTGCCCGGAACATGTACATCGAGTTGACCGGGACTGGCGGTGGCGGGAACACTGAACTCGTCGTCCCTGCCAACAAGAAACTCTACTTCATCTTCAACAACTCGACCGGAGCGGTGACCGTCAAGGTCTCGGGTCAGACTGGCGTGTCTGTCCCCGCCGCTGCCAAGATGAGCCTCGTCTGCAACGGCACCGATGTCGTTACGGCAATCTCTCACTTCTCCGCTCTCAGCGTCGGTTCCATCAACATCTCTGGAATCACCAGCACCCCTGCTGGCATATTCATGCACAGCCCCGGAGCGGACACCCTCGCTTGGGGCGTCGGCGGCAGCGAGCGCATGCGGCTCAGTTCGGCGGGCAACTTTGGTATCGGTACGGCTGCGCCTGTGAACAGGCTTGATGTGTTCCATGCAGTAAATGGCATTGGGGCTAGGCTGCGAAATTCCTCAAGTGGTGTTGAGATTGCGCTGCGAACTGATGCAACGACATCAGGTTTTGACGCTGGCAACACTACCGGAGGCATGACATTTTCGCTGAACACCGTAGAGAGGATGCGCCTCGACACCTCCGGCAACCTCGGCATCGGCGGAACTCTTAGCACCACGCCCTCGCTGAACAAAGGCGTTTATCTTCAGTCCGACAGCAACAACGCCGTCATCGGCTATTCGCTCTACGTCAACGACGGCGCGAACAACCGTCGCGGGTCGATGTTCCTCGACGACTCGGCGGGGCTGTGGGGATGGGATGTCACATCGTCAAGCGGCACTCCGTCCTATGTCTGGCGCGTGGCAACTGCGGAGGTTATGCGGCTCAACGACAGCGGCAACCTCGGCATCGGGACGAGTTCGCCGGGAACGCGACTGCATACGAACAAGGCATCGCAGACTCCGGGCGATACAACGCCTAGCGGCGCGTTTCTTATCACAAACACTACTGCGGGCGCAGGCTGCGTTGAAATTGGCTCTGGTAGTTCCGTGCTTGGCTACTTGCAAGTTCGTAACTCTGCAAGCCAGACCTACTACGACTTTGCTTTGCAGCCCAACGGCGGCAATGTCGGCATCGGGACGAGTTCGCCTACGGAGAAACTTACGGTAAACGGAGACGCGGCGTTTAACGGCATCGGCTTCAACGCTAACGCAATCAACACCGCTAGCACATCGTCTCGGTTTGTCCGTCTTACAAGCACGGGCGGCGATTTCTATGTCGGCACCGAATCAAGTACGGGCGGCGCGTTTTTCCCCGGCTCCACCGCTTACGCTGCGGTGCTTTACAACGCTTCCGCCACTCCGATGCAGTTCTGGACTGGTGGTGCCTTGCGGGCCACGCTCGACAGCAGCGGCAACCTCGGCATCGGGACGACCTCGTTCGGTGCCTCATCGGTGCGCGTGATTGGCATCGGCAACGCTGTGACGGTGCCGACCGGCAACCCGACCGGCGGCGGCGTCCTGTATGTCGAGGCGGGCGCGCTCAAGTATCGCGGCAGCAGCGGCACCGTCACCACCATCGCCAACGCATAAGGAGCGCACATGGAACTCACCCTCAAACTGACCCTCGATGAAGTCAACGCCATCGTTTCGATTCTCGGTGAAATGCCGACGAAGGCAGGACTCTACCCCCTGCTTATGAACATCCGCGCTCAGGCAGAGCCGCAGGTGGTCGAACTGAAGAAGGACAAGGAGGCTGAGTGATGGGCATCCCCGCAGCACTTGCACCTATCCTGAAGCCGCTCCTTGCGAACGGTCTCACCCTCGTCGCCAACGCTGTCCTCGCTAAGGGCAAGAAGGCGGTTGAGGAGAAGTTGGGAGTCGAACTCAAGCCCGACATGTCGGCTGATGACATCATCCGTCTCAAGACTGCCGAGATGGAGCATGAGGAGGAACTGCTGCGGCTTCGCATCGAAGAGAACAAACTCGACCTTGCCGAATTTGAACTTCGGCTCAAGGACACAGATTCAGCGCGGGAACGAGAGGTACAAATCTCCACCTCTGACAAAGCACCTTTGCTCAACAAGATTGTGACCCCCGTTCTCGCGCTGACCCTTCTTGGCATGACCTTCTTCCTGTTCGGCGTGGTCATGTTCGACAACGCCCCGGTGGACCCGTCGCGCAAGGACATCCTCATCTACGTCCTCGGTGTGCTGTCCACGGTCGCCACGCAGGTCATCTCGTACTACTTCGGCTCCTCGGCTGGCAGCAAGGCCAAGGATGACATGCTGAAGGGGGTGCTGAAGTGAGCAACGTTCAGGAGCAGGCTGACTTCCTGTCCGACGCCTGCAAACTCATCCAGAAGGCGATCGAACTCGGCTTCGTGGTCACGGGCGGTGAACTGTTCCGTACCGCAGAACAGCAGCAGATCCATGTCAAGGCTGGTCGCAGCAAGACCATGAACTCGCTGCACCTGAGCCGCAGGGCCATCGACTTGAACTTCTTCAAGGATGGCAAGTTGTGCTACGATAAGGCCGTCCTCGCCCCACTTGGACGGTACTGGGAATCTCTGAATCCCTTGAACTCATGGGGCGGCAACGGGGTCAAGTTGGTGGACACCCCGCACTTCTCGCGTGGAATCGGCAAGCCCGAATGGCGGAGAGTGACGGATGCCCCTCCAAAAACTTGAGTTGCGACCCGGCGTAAACCGCGAGTCCACGACCTACGCCAACGAAGGTGGCTACTACGCCACCGACAAGGTGCGCTTCCGTTCGGGCTTCCCTGAGAAGATCGGTGGCTGGCAGAGTATCAACTCCAACAACAGTACCTTCAAGGGTATCTGCCGTAACATCTGGAACTGGATCACCTCGGTCAACCAGAACCTTCTTGGTCTCGGTACCAACCAGAAGGTCTACGTCGAACTGGGCGGTGAGTACCATGACATCACCCCGCTTGGCAGCACGATCTCACTCGGCGCTGCTCCTTTCGCCACGACCAACGGGAGCAAGGCTGTCACCGTCACGGTGACCGGGCACAACACGACGATCGGCACCTACGTGACCTTCTCGGGCGCGACTGCTGTTGCTGGCTTGACCTTGAATGGCGAGTACGAGGTGCAGGCAACCCCGAACGCCAATTCGATCGTCATCTACTCTCCGACCGCTGCCAATGCGACCACCACGGGCGGCGGCTCATCTGCCGTTGCGACCTTCGACATCGACGCGGGCAACGCGATCTACACCAGCACGGTCGGCTGGGGCGCTCCTCCGTGGGGCGCAGGCGGGTGGGGTTCCGCGACGGGTTCCGGCGTCCCGATGCGACTCTGGTCGATGTTCAACTACGCTGATGATCTGATGTTCGCTGAGCGCAGTGGTGAGATCTACTACTGGACGACGAACGTCTCGACTTGGCCCAGAGCGACCACGCTTGAAGAGAAGGCCAACACCATCACCAAGGTCTCTACGACCGCCAACTTCTCCTCGGGCGCTACCACGATCACCGTGGCCGACACGCTTGGCATCACTACCGGAGCCGTTGTGTCGGGTACTGGCATCCCGGCGGGGGCGTATGTCACGACAGCGTGGGACGGCAGCACTTCGGTACCGATCTCGGTGGCTACGACGGCCTCGGGCACGGGAGCGGATGTCTCGTTCAGTTACGCTGGGCGGCACGTCCCGAACGAAGTCAACATGATCATCAACTCGCCCACGAACGACTTCGTGATCGCCATCGGCTCGACGCCGTATGACCCGACTTCGTTCAACACTTCATTTGAGCCGCTTCTTGTGCGGTGGTCGGACCAAGCGAACGGGTTTGAGTGGGTGCCGGAAGTCACGAACCAGTCGGGCGAGCAGAAACTCTCGCACGGCTCTTACCTTGTCACGGCGTTGCACACCCGTCAGGAGATCCTTGTCTGGTCGGACACGGCGCTCTTCTCGATGCAGTACGTCGGCGCTCCGTTCGTCTGGAGTTTTACCCTGCTTGACCAAGACGTGTCGGTGGCCTCGCAGGACTCTGTCATCACGGTCAACAACGTCGTCTACTGGATGGGGCGGGACAAGTTCTTCGTCTACTCGGGCCGCGTTGAGACTCTCCCCTGCACCCTGCGTCAGTATGTCTTCAGCGACATCAACTACGACCAGATCGAGCAGGTCGTCGCGGGTGCCAATGAGGGCTTCAACGAAGTCTGGTGGTTCTACCCCTCTGCCAACAGCACGACGAACGACCGCTACGTCATCTACAACTACCTTGAGCGGATCTGGTACTACGGCACCATCAACCGGACCGCGTGGTCTGAGCATTCACAGCGCAACAATCCGATCGCCGCGTTCAGCGTCCAGAACTCGTTCCTGACCACGGACGTCAATTCCTCGATTGCGTCCATCGCGCTCATCGATGCTTCGACCTATCCTGATGCAGGCACGGTGCTGATCGAGTCTGAGAAGATCACCTACACGGGCAAGTCGGGCAATACCCTCACCGGATGTACGCGAGGCGCAGAAGGCACGACTGCGGCGTCCCACACCATCTACACGGCTGTCACCTATACGGTGCCGAATCAGGCCATGCTCCACGAAGTGGGCACGGATGACCAATCGCTCCCTACTCCTGTACCGATCGCTGCGTACGTCGAGACTTCGGACTTCGACATCCAAGACGGACACAATTTCGGATATGTCTGGAGAATGCTGCCTGACCTGACGTTTACCGGTTCCGTGGCAGGCACCCCGAGTGTCACGATGACCGTGCGTCCGCGCCAAAACTCGGGTGTCAACTACTCCAGCGCCGATCAGCCCACCGTCACGCGCACCTCCACGGTGCCGATCCAGCAGTACACCGGGCAGGTCTACACGCGGGTGAGGGGGCGTCAGATGGCCTTCCGGATCGACTCGACCGACCTTGGGGTGGCGTGGCAGTTGGGCATGATGCGCCTCGATGTGCGCCCTGACGGGAGACGCTGATGCCGTCCCTGAACGTCGTACCGCCGAACCTGCCCTCTGCTCCCTCGCAGTACGAGCCGCGCTATCAGGAGCAGTTCTCCAACATCCTGCGACTCTTCTTCAACACGGTCACGAACAAGATCAACGCGCCTGTCCCCTACGGCTCGTTCTACGACACCACGACTCAGACCAACCCGGTCGCAAGCGCCGTCAACTTGATGTCCTTCAACAGCGTCTACAACACGGCTGGGGCGACGATCTATGGCGTGAAGAAGGATGTCTCTCGGGTGTACGTCACCCAGACCGGGGTGTACAACATCGCCTTCTCCGCCCAGTTGGACAAGACGGGTGGCGGCAGCGCAACAACCTTCATCTGGCTCCGCATCAATGGGCAAGATCTGGCGCATTCGGCTACCAAAATGGTCATATCTGGCCCGAACGACGAGAAAGTCGCAGCGTGGAACTGGATGGTGACTCTGGCAGAGAACGACTATTTCGAGATCGCTTGGCAGTCATCCGATACGGCGATGGTGCTTTTGTCTGAAGCAGCCAGCGGAAACGTACCCGAGATCCCCTCCGTCATCGTGACGGTCGCTTGGATATCGGCCATAAACCTTTAGTATGATGGGTTGAACATGTACAACAACGCCCCCGAATCTGGACTCGCCTCGCTTCTGGCCTCCCGTGGTCGGAACGGCGATTCTGTCCTTGTACACATGACCCCCGGCGAGGTGCAGGGCCTTCAGGGTCTTGCGATGGCTCACGGCGGTAGCCTGACCATCAATCCGAAAACGGGTTTGTACGAGGCGTCGTTCCTCAAGAAGGTCCTGCCCCATATCCTCGGCGCGGTCATTCCGTCTGTTCCCGGTCTTGGTAACTTCGCCAAGACGATCGGATTTGGTAGCGAGGCTCTGGGCAGCGCGTTGCTTGTCGGCGGTGCGACCGGACTCATCGAAGGTGACCTCAAGAAGGGTTTGCAGGCGGGCCTTGGCGCGTACAGCGGTGCCAACATCGCTTCTGGGTTGAGGGCAGCATCGGTCGCCGGAGGGGGCACGCCAGAGGCTCCGACCAGTGTCGTCGGTACTGCGCCTGCCACTGCGGATACGCGGTTCGCTCAGGAAGGGTCAGCCATCCCGTTCTACAGCAGCAAGACGTCTGACTCGGGTTCGATGTTCGATGACATGGTCTCCAAGACCAAGGATCTCAGCCTGCCGATCCCGCGAACAGTGACCCCGGCCCCTGCACTTCCTACTTCGTCTACCCCGTCCCTCTGGCAGGGCGCGAAGAACCTTTTCACCACGAAGGAAGGCATGCCCGCATTCATGAACGCGATGGGTGGCGGGTTCGAGAGTCCGCTCCTGCAAAAGGCGAGTCAGTACGCGACGTTCGCCGGGGCCATGATGCCTCTCGCTGAGGAAGCGAAGCCGTTCCCGATGGGCGGAGAGGAGGGCAGCGGTCTCTACTACATTCGCGGCCAGCGCAATCCGCAGTATGGATCAAGCCGTGATCAACCCTACTACTTGCCCGGCAGGTGGGTCCAACGCACTCCGCAAGGTGTGAAGCCGTGGCGTGGTTACGCAGGCGGGGGTGTCATCAATCAGCGCCCTGCCCTGCCGTACTCGCGAGAGGCTTACCCGCATACCAACGAACGTTACCCGCTGGCTGATGTGATGCAGACGAGTTACTCACCCAATGCGCCACGTGGTCAGGAAGTCTTTGGGGGGTTTGGTGCCCGTATCAACCCGTTCACCGGAGAAGAGAAGTTCGCTGAAGGCGGCGAGGTTGGTGTCTCTGCGCCCAAGAGTCCGTTCGCTGCGCAGCAGTACGTTGACCCCAACGTGTTGGCGACCCGCCAGTACATCGAAGAACTCAATGCTCGCGCCAAGAACCCTGTGCCGGGTCCCGGCATGGGAGACGCCGCTTCAGGCGGGCTTGGCCGCTTCAAAGTACCGTTCACTCCGTACGTGGCTCCGGGCGGCGGTGGCGGGGATGTCGGTGGCGGTGGCGGGGGTGTTGCTGACCTTGCTGGTGCGATTGCTACGAACTATCTGATCGACAAAGGTATCGGCAAGGGCTTTGGATACCTGAAAGACAAGTTCACTACGGGGCCGGAAGATCTGCAAGAAGTTGAGGTTACTGGGCAGAGGAGACTTACTGAAGTCGAACCGACTACGCCGGGCATCAAAGATCCGCTTATCACGGCGGGGCTTGCGTCGATCCCTTCATTTGACCCGACGTCTTTGCCGACACCGAGTGTGTCGATCGAGGAACTGCCGAATGACCCCTACGCTCCGGAGTCCCGGCCTGACTACAAGCCGCCTTCTTCTAACGCTACCAATCTTGCCTCTGCGGCTTCCGCTGGAGCGGGCGTATCCTCGCTTATACCTCGCGCAGGTAGAGTACTTGTTGACGGCTTCTCCATAGCAGATGACGTGGCTGGACTTGGTAATTTGTCTGGCAGCGTAAATTCAGTCGCTGATCTGACTGCGATTCCAAGCATCAATACTGGCACGCAGGCTGGACTTGGCAGCCTGATGCAGAACAAGATTCTTCCCGGTGTCGGTACAGTACTTGGTGCGTATGAGACCGGAAAAGCCATCGAACAGGGCAAGGAAGGTCGTGCCGCGTTCAATGCAGCGATGACGGCTGCATCTGCTGGCAAACTGTTTGGCATTGGGGCGCTTGGTGGCCCTGCGGGAATGCTCACTGCTGCCGCTATCGCTGCCATCGGTGCTTCGTTGGTCAACACTGAAGAGATGGGGGCAAATGACCTTAAAAGTTATTGGAAGGGAGTTGATCAAGCCGCTCAAAATAATGCAACTTATTTTGGAACAAGCGATCCAAGTGTGTTGAGTCGTGGATTTATAAATCTGTTCCGTACTGACAAGTTCAATTTTCCCGGCCAAGAAAAATATGGACGCACTGGTAACGAAGACTTCATGTATGACATGACGCGGGTCATTAACGACGCAGTCAAGAGCGGTAAAGTAGACAAGACCGCTGATGCGAATACCATTTATAACGATGTTGTACAGCCGTGGCTTAACTCTATGGGATCTGGTACACAAGATCCTAAAACACAGGCTGTTGTCGATTACATGATGACCGATCTAGTCCACAACTTCATGTATGGACAGCCGATCAGCAACGCGCAGGTCAAGGGCGACAATAAATACAAGATCGTGAGCGAGCGGCCTGTCTATGCAGGTACGCCCGCTGAGTTAGGAAAGTACAGTTTTTATAATCAGATTGTTTCAGCCCCGGAGTTGACCTCTGGCGGAAACCGTATAAACAGTTTTGGGATTGGTGAGAGTCCGGGTGCGGCGCATCGTGCGGCACAACTACAGCAGACTGCTGGCCCCCCGCCGACCCCGTTCAGCGAACCCCGCGAACTTGCGCCTGTTCCTACTCCGTATAGCCCTCGTATCATCGAGGAAGAGCCTACCGCTCCGATGCCCCCTGCGCAGTCGAAGGTGGGTACGCCTCCGGCTATTTTTGCTCCGCCCGCTCCCGTCGAGGAAGAGCCGGTCTACATCCCAAGGCCGCAGGTTGAAGAGGCTCCGGTCTACGCGCCCCCGGCTTATACCCCGCCGATGGTCTATGAGTCACCCTACGCTCCGCCGAGTCCGGTCTATGACACGACTCCGTACATCCCTCCCGTCGAGGAAGACTTCCCGGTCTACGGACGTCCTGTCCCCGTCGAAGAAGAGCAGCCTTACATCCCGCGTCGTAGAGAAATGGAGTTCATGTCTCCCTTCTCGGAGTTGAGCGATGAGCCGCAGTATGCCTTTGCAGGTGGCGGGGCTATCGGTGAGGACTACAACTTCGGCTTCGCAGGGGGTGGTATGCCCGGCGAGTACGCGGCTGGTGGCAAGTTGCTGAACGGTCCCGGTGACGGGATGTCCGATAATATCCCTGCCGTGATTCGCGGCAAGGGCGTACAACGGGCTGCGTTGGCTGATGGCGAGTTCGTCATCCCGGCTGACGTGGTATCGCATCTTGGCAACGGCTCGACCAAAGCCGGGGCGCAGAAACTCTACGACATGATGAACAAGGTACGGCAGGCACGGACGGGACGGACCAAGCAGGCCCCCGCTGTCAAAGCCGATCGCTTCCTGCCCGTCTGAGGAACACACATGGCATCTCCTACTGAACAGACACAGATCACTTCCAGCATCCCGAAGTACGCGGAGCCGTATGCCCAGTACTTGCTGGGTAACGTCTTTGGCAACATGGACCCGGACACGGGCCAGTGGGTGCCGGGCCTCATCGGTGAAGGCTACCAGCGCTACGGCGGTCAGACCGTTGCTGGGTTCAACCCGCTCCAGAAGCAGGCGATGGAAGGTGTCGCCGGGATGCAGGTCGCTCCCCAGATCGGTGAGGCTTCGGGTCTTGCGGGGCTGGCTGGACGGCGGGCGGGCGAACTCGGGCAGTACTCCCCTATGGGGAACCAGCAGTTCTACCAAGACCCGAGTTTCCGTGAGGGGCAGGTCGATTTCGAGCGGGTCGGCGCTCCGTCGCTTGAGCGGTTCCAGATGGGTGGCCCTGAGCGGGTCGGGGCTGAGCGGTTCGGTCTTGGTGCCATGCAGGAGTACATGTCGCCGTACATGAGCGGCGTGATCGAGTCGCAGAAGAAGGGTGCTGTCCGGGACTTCATGCGGCAACTTCCCGGCATGGGGTCAACGGCGTCCAAGTATGGCGCGTTGGGCGGCACCCGCCACGCTCTCATGCAGTCTGAGGCACAGCGTAGTCTGTCTGACCGTCTAGCGGACATCGAATCGACCGGGCTTCAGCAGGCATACCAACAGGCCACGCAGCAATTCGGGGCTGATCGTGCGGCTCAGATGCAGGCGCAGTTGGCCAATCAGCAGGCCGGGATGCAAACGGGGCAGACTAACCTTCAGGCCCTGCTCAACCAGCAGCAGTTGGGTGCCAACCTCGGCATGCAGTCGGGGCAGTTGAACCAAGCGGCGCAACTTCAGGCGCAGCAGCAGCGGCTCGGGCAACTTGCTCAAGCCAATCAGTTCGGCCTCCAGAACGCCGCCCAGAGAGCGCAGTACGGCCTTGCAGGGGCACAGTTGGGTGAGCAGTCCCGGCAGTTCGGGGCAGGGCTTGGCCTTCAGGGTCTCCAGCAGCAGTTGGCGGCGTCCGGCCAGTTGGGTCAGTTGGGGCAGATGCAGCACCAGCAGGGCCTCGGGATCAATCAGGCTCAGATGGGTGCGGGTGGCCAGATGCAGGCGATGGAACAGCAGTTGCTTAATCAGCAGTTGCAGGACTTCATCAACGCCCAGCAGTTCCCGTACAAGCAGGCCGAGTTCGGCATGGGCATCCTGCGGGGCATCCCGGCAGGCAACCAGACCCAGACGCTCTATCAGCAGCCGGGGAGTTTGTTTGGACAGATCGCAGGTGTAGGATTGGGGCTTGGTAGTCTCTTCGGTGGCCTTGGCGGCGGAGGTGGGCGATGATCGGTCCAGTCAGCGGTACCGGGCGGGCCATGATGGCTTCGCTCCAGCAGGCGATGTCGAAGGGTATGCCGCCGGATCAGGCGATTGCGTATGTCAAGAGCATGGCTACGCAGGGCGTGGCTCCTATGGCGGACCTATACGCCATGATGAACCAATTCCAGCGTCTGAAGCAGCAGCCCGTGCAGGCTCCGCAGACCCCGCCCACCATCCGTGATCAGTTGAACATGGCTGAGGCTCAGCAGCGTCAGCAGCAGATGGCGATGCAGCAGGGGCTTGGTGGCATGCCCGCTCCGGCTATGGAGCAGGCTCAGTTCGCAGGCGGCGGCATCGTGGCGTTTGACGGCGGTGGTACGGTCTCCTACGAATTCAACGACGACTTGCGGGCCAAAGTGCCGGACTTCATGACTGATACGACCGACATCATATCTTTCGTGCGCAAGCAGATGCCTAACTTTGGTTCGCTTTCTTCTGAGCAGAAGCAGCAGGTTTTGAAGCAATTTGAACCCGCTTATAAGCAGGCATATAGGTCGTTGCAAGTACTGAAATCCCGTGGCGTGGCTCCTGCTTCCGCGCTTAGTCCTGCGCCTGAAAGCACTAGTCCGTTCTCTACAACTGCTCTTAAACGCGGACCGCAGAATCCGCTTGAAAAGGCACAAGATGATCGGCTTGCCACTGAGCGAGCACAGGAAAGCCCCGCAGTTTCTGCTTCTCCTGTGGAACAGGGGGACGGCGCTTTTGTTCCTCGCCGCGAGACTGCTACCAGCACCCGCATGGCTTCTACTCCTCCTGCAACAAAGGCTGCGGCCGAGCCGACCCGCGAGGACATGGAAAGCCGTGAGTACGATCGGATTCAGGCGTTTCGTAAGCGTGAAGGGCTTGGGGCTGCGCGGCAGGAGATGCGGCAGTTCTTGTCTGACGAGAACAACAAACTGACTGAACAGTTTGGGCGCGACCGCATGATGGCGTTTGCTGAGGCGGGGTTCAAGATGGCCGCTGCCGCGTCACGTCCGGGTGCTACTTTCTTGGGCGCGTTGGCTGAGGGTGCTATGTCTGGCACTCAGGCGCTTCGCGGTATCCAGAAAGAGATGGATGCCAACCGTCGTGGGCTTAAGGAGTCCATGCTTAAACTGCGCGAGGCAGAAGAACTTGAGAAGGAAGGCGATTTCAAGAGCGCTATGCAGATCGCCCAGCAGGCGCGTACTGAGATGCTTCAGCGTCAGCAACATGAAGACAAGTTGAAGGTGGACTACGCGCAGATTGCTGCCACCGTAGAGAACTCGCGTAGAAGTGCTGGGGCCACTATCCGTGCTGCCGAAATCGGTGCAGCCTCCCGTGCCGACCTAGCAGGCATGAAGCCCACGCCGGGCGCGATCACTCCTGAGACCGAGGTGAAGAACAGGCTTGCTGTGTTGAAAAACAGGGCTGATTCCTTGACTGAGTATATAAACAGCCTTCGGGGGTTTGATCTTAGTCCAACAGAAAAAGCAGCATATGACGATGCCCGTAGAGAACTCGCTGGTGTTGAACGTGAGCGCGACCAATTGACCAGAGCAGGCGGAGCGCCCGTTACTGCTACCACGTCTTTGACTGATCCGCTCGGTATTCGGTAATACCCCGTGCCTACTATCGCTGAAATCCGCAAACAGTATCCGCAGTATCAAGATCTGACCGATCAACAACTTGCGGAGGGGCTGCATCGTGCGTACTACAGTGATATCCCTTTCGATGATTTTGCCGGGAAGATCGGGTTTGCGCCGGAGCCTACCCCTGAAGAACAGTCTGTTTTCCGCAGCGTAGCCGATGTTCCGGTCAAGTTTGGTACAGGTATTGCGCAGGGTGTCCGCTTTATCACCGATGCGTTCGGTGCGGATAATCCTGTCTCTCAGAATATTCGTAGCGTTGAAGACTATTTGCAGGGGCTACTGAGCGCCCAGTCCAAGCAAGATCAGGCTGAAGTCGCCCGCATCATGAAAGATGCGGAAGATAAAGGTATCGGCGCACAGGTCGTTGGAGGCCTTAAAGCGCTTGCTACTGCTCCGCTTGATACTCTTTCGCAGGCAGCGGGCACGGCGGTGCCTACCATCATCGGCGGTCTGGCTGGTGGAGTGCTGCGTCTTGTAGCAGTGCCGACTATCGGTGCGTTGACTGGTGCGGGAACCATCAAGAGTTCTATTTATGACGCCACCAAGCAGACGCTGCTTGAGACTGGCGCTACGGAAGAACAGGCTGAACGCACCGCTCAGCAGGCGCAAGAGTACGGTGGCAAGAACCTCGATCTGATACTGGCAGGCTCTGGGCTTGGCATCCTCGCAGCCGGGACGGGGCTTGAAAAGGCTGTGGCCAACAGGATTCTAGGCCGTGCAGCGGCGGGGAAGGCAGCGGAAGAGGCTGCTCAGCAAGGATTGATCCGGCGTACAGCGATGAGCGCGGCTAAGGAAGCCGGTCCCGAGGCGCTTCAGGCAGGTCAAGAACAGTTTGCCGAAAACGTCGCCTTGCAGCGTGAGGGGTTTGACGTCCCCACGTTCCGTGGAGTGGCGGGCGCGGCCACTCTTGAAGGCGCTGCCGGTGCGATCTTGGGTGGTGGGCTTGGCGCTATGGGGCCTGCTAGACCGGAATCCGTCCCGCTGGATCCGGGCGATCTTGAGCAGCGCGAGACCGAAGAAGCGTCTACGCCCCCACCGCCTCCCAAGCCGATCGAGTCCGCACAGGACTTACTCAATGCTCCGCCGAGAATTGTGGCTGAAGATGCTCCGGAGGCTCTGCGCAAAGAGCCTATGAACCTGACAGATGATCAAGTCTATGAAGAGATTGATCAGATGGAGCAGGTACAAGAACAACTGGCATCGCTTCTGTTCAGCCCGGAGGAACTTGCGGCTCAAGCGGCGGCGCGGAACGTGTCTGTAGAGGCTTTCTCTGCTGATCTGTCGCGGACTTACGACAACCTGACTACGCGGCTTGACGTCTTTCACAAGAACTTCATGCAGCGCATGAACGGGGAAGTCACGGTGGCTCCGGCTCCCCCTGCTCCCCCTGCTCCGGCCCCGAACATTCAGGTTGCAACTACACCTTCAGTTGCAACTTCAACTACTCCCGCTCCGGCTCCCGCCCCGGCCCCCGTCAAGCCGTTTGCTGACCGCCCGGTTCAGCAGGAGTTGTTGAGTGAGGAACCCGCTGCTCCTGCCCCGGCTCCTGCTCCCACGCCGGACGTACGTGCTTTGGCGCTTGAAGCCATCAAGGTCAGGCCGACCATCAAGGCGATCTCTGAGGCTACCGGGCTGAACCAGCCCAAGGCCGCTGCTGTCATGCGTGGCTTCGTGGACGAAGGCATCGTTGAGCGTTATGGCAAGGCAGGTGACAGATTCAAATTGCTCGCGCCGAAGGCAACGGAGACGGTCGAGGCCGAGCAAGAGGTTGCGGTAGAGACTGCTCTAGCGGAAGAAAAAGTTGCCGAACCTAAGCCCCCGGAGATGGTCCCTGCGCCCGCTGGGGCGAAAGTAGAGGAGATGTTCCCACGCGTTGACTCGATCCAGAGAATCCCTTTTGGCCCCACGGTCATAATCCCAAACGTGATCGCGGAGGGCAAGCCGCTGTTCCGCGAGACCTCTGCGGACAACTTGCTCGACCTGCTCATCTCGGACAAACAGTTCTCACATATCGGCGGGTTCGTCACCGATGACCCCGACTTGGCGATCGGGCAGGGTAACAACAAGGGCGTGATGGTTCGGTTCCGCCCCAACTCCGTGAGCGGCGAACTCAACCCGAAACCGGGGACTGGCGTCATCGGCGGAGTCGAGTACCGCAGCGACATCTTCGCCCCGAGGGCTGTCGAGAGCATCACTTTCAAGAACCCGAAGAGAGACATTAAGGGGCTGCGTTGGCTGATTCGCAGGGTTCTCCAGCAGGAGTTCACGCGCACCGACAATCCTGACGGGTCCGTGGTGTTCACTCGCAAAGCCCCGGAGACGCCTGCTGCGACACCCACCACTCCCACCACGGAGACTACAAGTGAACCCGTATCAACCAGTGCTGAGCAAGTTGTCTCTGGAGCAGTTGCAGGAAGCCCTGATCTGTCTGTACAGCGAGATGCCGCCGAAGGACTCGGTGCTGCGGAACCTTCAGTCGGAGGAGTGGGGGGTACTGCACCTGCTGCTGAACGGGCTGCTGAACGAGAAGGACGCGGCGAGCCTGCACTGACGGAAGCACCCACCGCTGTCGAGCCTGCCCAAGAAGCCCCGACCCAGACCCTATCTGAGTCCGAGCAGAGCCTCGTCCACGATCGGCTTAGCGAGACCCAAAAAGGTGTTATCGCCAAGGAGTTCGGGCAGGACTCGTACAACGACGCTGCCAAGAAAGGTTTCCTTGAAGAAGTCATCAAGGGTGTCAACCAAGGCATCACGTCTGTTCGTGCCCGCCTGCGTGGCATCGTCCGTGCGATCATAGTTGGACTGCTCTCGACGGGTGCGGTGTTCAACAACTCCGCGTTCATGAACTTGAACGCGAAGCCCACGTTCGTGACTACGAAGTCCACGGTGACTACGGTTGAGGCCGACAAACCCGCCCCCCCGGCTGAAGCGGCAGAGGCCATGTCCCCCGCTGCCCGCGCTACGTATGAGCGGTTCATGTTGGACAACAAGGGTATTCCGTTCATCATCGCAGACAAGCCTACGGGGCAGATCTTCCTCTTCAAAGCGGACGGGGAGTTGATCAAGTTCTTCCCCGCGCTATACGGCAAGGCTGCGGGGGATGTGCTGTCGCACCCGATAGGCCAGCAGATGACCGGGCAGGAGATCGATCAGACTCTCGACAACGAGAAGATCACTCCCGCTGGTGACTACACCGCTGTACTAAGGCCAGAGAAGAACTTCGGGCTTGCACTGTTTTTTCAAGACGCGCAGGGCAACCGAGGTTCGATGGCGATCCATCAGGTATATACAGGGGACATCAAGGAGCGCCGTCTTGAGCGGCTGGCTTCTGCTGACGCGACGGACAACAAGGTCTCATATGGCTGCATCAACGTCGGCGTCGATAACTGGAACAATTACATCGTACCGAATTACAGTGGGGGTGCCCGCGTAGGCGTGGTTCCGGACGAGGTGGGTGCGCTCGATAAGTTCATCCCGCCCCCGCAGATGACGGTCAAGTACACCGCACCTGAAGCGAGCGTTACGCAAAAAGTAGAGGCCTCGCCTGCACCTGATGTTCCGGGCTTGCCGAGAAAAACTGAGCGCGACAGAAATGCTCCTCAAGCCCAACGCCGTCCTAGCGCTCCGACGACGGAGCAGAAGAAAGAGGTGGCCGATCGTGTTGCCAAACGTCTCGCCGCGAGGGGGACTCCGCGTGGGCGTAAAGGACCGTTTGGTAAAAGCAAGGTGGTCGTCAGCCCGCGCTTTAGTCCCCGTGTTGACGGGTTCATCAAGTCCATCGTCAGTCAGATCGGGCTTGGGAACACCAACATCATCGTGCTTGACAAAGTCGAGTTGGCCACCCCGGAGGCGTTGACCGCTACCGCAGACAAGTACGGCTTGTATGACGGATTCAGTGTCGAAGGGCTGGTGACGGACGCGACAAGCCCGAATACGTTTGGCGCTGTTATGCCCCTTCCTAACGGGCAGGGCTACGCCTTGTTCGTGGATTCAAACACGGAAATAAATGTTTTGCTCGAAAACATCGGGCATGAACTTGGGCATATCGTCGAATACGAAGCGCTCAGCAACGCGGACGAGAAGACGCGGAACGCCATCTTCAATGACTATCTGGCATGGCTTTCCGAGAACGAGGGTGAGACCACCGCCAAGTTGATCCGCAAAGTACGTGCATGGGCAACGGCGGAAGCCGATTTGTCGGACCTGTCCGAAGACATGGTGCTTAGCGAGAAAGACCAAGAGTACTTCAAGTCGTTTGCGGAGTGGTTCGCGGACAACGTAGCCAAGTGGATGACGACCAGCGAGAAGCCGCTGTCTGTCGTAGAGAAGTTCTTCTCAACTCTCGCTGCCAAACTGAAGCGGATTGCAGCCTACCTCACGGGCAAACGCCCCGAGTTCCTGCCTTCACAGGCGGTCAAGGACTTCCTCGATGGACTAGGCACGCCTAACGATACTATGGCGGCTTCCATGATCAAGGAGGCTATGGGGTTCAAGGGTCCGCGTCCTATTTTCCCGAGCATCGAAGGGTTGAAGAACTTCTGGGATTGGTTCAGTGGGTCCAAGGTGGTGGACGAAGAGGGTCGCCCCATCATCATGTATCACGGCTCCCCGAAAGTGTTTTCGGTGTTCCGGCCCGGTGGGCGTGCAAAGGCTATTTTCTTGTCACCTGATCCGTATTTTGCTGACCGCTTTACGGTTGATGAGTACGATTACGACGTAGGCCCTATTTACGCGGTGTACGTCAACGCCAAGAACCCGTTTGACTACGAAAATCAGCAGCATATTGCAGCACTTGAGGCCGCTCTTGCTGAAGAGTTTGACAAATCAGGGGGGAATGTCAGGGCCACCGGAGACTTTCTTAACTGGGACGAGATGGTTTCGGCTATTAAAGACGGGGATTGGCGCACTATCGAGAACCCGACAGTGCAAAAGGCGATCAAAAAGATCGGCCATGACGGCTTTTATGTGCTGGAAAGCATGTTTTCACCCCAATTAGGGGATCGCGTCGAGGCTAAAAACCTCGCTGTCTATGAGCCTAATCAGGTCAAGTCTGCCATCGGTAACAGCGGCAAGTTCAGCCCCAAAGCCAATGACATAAGGCAGTCTCGCCGTGCGGGCCGTGCGGCGCTCAACAACGTCGGCGCTGCCATCAACAGTCAGCCTAGGTTCAACAACAAGACCTATATCGCTGTACGCGCTGCGTTGGACTCGACCCGTATCACGGACGCCATGCGGTCGGCGTTGTACATGTTCACCTCGCTCCCCCAGCACGTGCAGATGTTCGCCAAGGAACTGCCCACCCTGAAGGGCCTGCTCAACGTGCTGAACGTCCGTGCCAGCGCCTTGAAGGACAGGAAGGAGGGCCTCGATCGCAACATCCGCAAGTGGAACGACGTCATCAAGAAGCACATCAAGCACAAAGATGATTTCTACGAGATCGCCCATGAATCGACGCGCTTGCAGGTCGAGTTCAACAACCAGAAGTTCGCTAGTCACCCCTTGACTCAGCGGTTCAACCGCCTGCCTACTGATCTCCAGAAGATGTACTGGGAGATGCTGGCGAGTTACAAGGGGATGGCCGATGAATACTTGACGCTCATCTCCAAAAACTTGTCCCCGCGTGAGGCCAACCGCTTGCAGCGTGAGATGGCGAAGAAGCGCCTGCGGGTCTACCTGCCGCTCTACCGTGAGGGGGATTACTGGCTTCGGTATCAGGACGCCAACAACGAGACTGTGGTGCAGTCGTTCAAGTCCAACTACGAGCGTGAACTCGCTTGGAAGGAAGCGGTAGCCAATGGGGCGATGCGCGGTAGCGAGCAGATGTTCGCCCGCGTCGAGGACTTCTTCCAGAACAACGGGCCGGGCACGTTCTTCAACCGTGTGCTTGATGACCTCAAGAGCCGCAACGCCCCTGAAGCAGTCAAGCGGGCGCTGTATGAGATGTACCTTGATCAGATCCCGGCTTCGTCTGTGCGGCAGTTGTACCGCAAGCGTGACGGCTATAAGGGCTACGAGTCTGACTTGATGAACGTGTACGCGACTGTCGCCAGCCGTATGGCGAACCAACTTACGAGTCTGGAGTACGTGCCGGAAATCGACAAGGCGTTCGATGAGGTCAAGCAAGAAGCAAAAGTCTACGCTGGTTCAGGCGCTAGCAAAAACCGTTCAGTGCCGATCCTTATCAACAACCTTGAGAAGCAGATCGAGTACCTGCGCGATCCCGGTAACGGTACGCTTGTCAACGCGCTGTCGTCTTTCAGTTACTACTGGTACATCATAGGCAACATCTCGACTGCCGTGATCAATACGACCCAGTTGCCTATGGTCGTGTACCCGATGCTGGTCGGGCGATACGGTGCGAACGCAGCAAGCGCAGCGATGACTGACGCCACCAAGCAGTACTTCAAGGGCGGTTTCGACAACGACAACATTCCGGGCGGGGTCAAGAAGTTCCCGGCGGATTTCAGTTTCGGTATTGGATTGCCGCCCAATTCGCCGCTGGGTCGGCTGTACAAGGCTGCTGTGAGGCAGAGTGCTATCCGGCGCTCGACCGGGTACGACCTTGTGGAAGGCAGGAAGAAGAACTATGGGATGGGGGATTATGTCGGCCTGATGGCCAAGACGGAACAGATCCTCGGATGGGTGTTCCAGAACTCAGAACGGTTCAATAGGGAAGTGACGCTGATCGCTGCGTTCAATCTGGAGATGAAGAAGAACGGAGGAAACGTAGACAAAGCGATCTCAGACGCGATAGAACTTGTGACGATGTCTCATGGTACGGTCTTGACTGAGACCTCGCCGCGTGTGTTCCAGACAGGGTTCTTCAAGGTCGCGTTCACCTTCAAGAACTTCGCTCAGACACAGATCTACCTGCTGTCCAAGTTGTTGCGAGAGGCAGTCAGGGGAGAGACTCCCGAAGTGAAGAAACTCGCTGCCAAGCAACTCATCGGCATCTCGGCTATGTCGTTCGTGTTCGCCGGGCTGCATGGTATGCCGTTTTACAGCGCGGCTACGTTGCTTGCTGACGTCTTGTCCGACATGTTTGGTGACGACGATGACCCGTTGAAGTCGAATGAAGTCGTACGACAGTCTGTCGGGGCTTTGGCTCATAAGGGCGTGATCAATGAACTTTTTATGGCAGATTTGGCGTCCCGTACCGGGTTCAACGGGCTGCTTTGGAGGGACGACGACAAGCGTCTAGAGGAAGTAGGTCCGGTATTGTTTGCGGCAGAGCAGATCTTTGGGCCTGCTTACGCTGCTGGTATGGGGTTCTTTCGTGCGGCAAAAGACCTCGACGAAGGACATGTTGACCGGGCACTGGAAGCGGCGACTCCTGCGGCTATCCGCAACGGTCTTAAAGCGTACCGCTTCACCGTGGACGGTGCTAAGAGCCGAAGCGGTGAGTTGATCTTCGATGACTTCAACAAGTATGAACTCTTCATGCAGACATTGGGGTTCACCCCGGTCGAAGTGGCGCGGCGCTCCGAGTCGGCAGGGGCGCTTGCCGGTCGCATGAACAATCTCACCAAGCGCAAGACCGCGCTCCTCGACAGGCTCTATCTGGCACGTATCAACGGGGATAGGGAGGGTACGAGAGAGGCAGTTGAAGCCATCAGAAAGTTCAACCAGAACGAGTTTGTCCGAAAGACCCGTAACGTCATCAGCAGTCAAGACATGCAAGAGTCGTTCACCAGACGGCGGAACAACACCCGCAACTCGATTTATGGCATCAACGTGCCCGAGAGGTCCCGTCGTGCGCTGGAGGCTGACTACAAAATCGAAGATGACGAAGAGTGATCAGCGGATGCGCCAGACCCGTACGCCTATGTGGCCTTCCTTGGCCGAGGCATAGGCTTTGACTTTGATCTGAGATACTTTTGCACGACAGTCAACCGCGTAAAGCATCTCAGCGATCTTGAGTGTGGGGACGAAGAAACTGTCCCCAACGTCCATCCCCTCAAAGGGGAAGACCCACTCAGGCTCCATCAGTCTTGTTGTCATCTAGCAACTCTTTAGGGACTTCGTACTGAAATGCGTAGACGTGGATAGGAGGCGTGGTCATACCCGCCTTCCATCCGGTAGAGAGCCGCATCTTCTTCGACTCAAGGCTGACTGAAGAACGCTCCAAGGCCCGCTCAAACTCTCCTGTGCCGACGCTCTTGCTCGTCAGGAACTGCTTGAACTTGCTCTTGGCGATGTACTGGGTCGAATTGCCGATCTCCACACGGGCTACAAGTTCCCCGGTCGGCTCATTGACGAGCCTGCCTTCATCGAATATCAGGGTACCCCTGCGCCAGTGGTCGTTCAGGAACTCGCCTATGAGGCCTTCATAGTCCGTGACGCGGTTCTTCTGAGTGTTGTCCCGTACCTTGATGGTCTCCAGAATGACCCGGTCGAAGATCCGATCGACATCGAAACTGATGATGCCGAACTCATTGGCGATCTCGGCCCCTGCGAAGATGGCACTAAACGCAGTCTCGTAGAACCGGAACGCAGCGTTGCTTCCCAACTTGGTAGCAGTCACCCGCTTGCTCCACTTGGCGATACGCGCCCTGATCTCAGTGTCCCCGAGGGCGATGACCCTGCCTATGAAGTCCGGCCCTGCGTGGCCGTGGTTGGCGTGCAGGGGGTCGAAGATCCGCTTGCCCATCTCCATCGTGAGCGAGGGGGGCTGCATCAGGACGTACTCCAACAAGCGCATGATCTCGCCACTTGCGTTGGCCTTCTTGACGAAGATCATGTCATATAGAGAGACATTAGATGACATCAGGCAGAGCATGGACGCGATCTCCTGCTGCTCACGCTCCGCGTTGACGGAACTCTGCATGCGCATCTTGCCCTTGCCTTGAGAGATGAGGTGGATCAGTTTCGATATCTGCTCAGGCGGCTTCTCCTGCACCTCGTCCATGCCCATGAGGATGTTCTTGAGGGACATGGCGCGGCTGTTGAAGGCGTTGTCGGTCGAGTCATACACGCTGAGCGGCTTCGGTGCGCCCCATACGGACAGCCCGGCGTAGAGCGATCCAGACTTGGCTGCGCCTGATGGCCCGGTGAAACAGAACGTCATGCCGTTCGTGGACGTGTAGCGCATAAGGGGTGAGCCGAACGACACGAACAAGCCAAACGCCTGCATCTCCAACTCGGGATGGTTCAGTTGGTTCACGCAGTCCTTCCAGACTTGGTAGTCACCCTTCGGCGTCATGAGCCTAGACACGCTGCGTATCAGGGGACTAGATGCTGCCTTGCGCGAATTGTCCACGCCGATGATCTCGTTCTCACCGATGAGGAAGGTGTTGTCGTCCGTCCACCCCATCTGGTGGCAGATCTTGTCTGCGGCGTTCTGGCTCTGTAGGTAATGAAGCCATTTAGTCATGTATTCCACCAGTTTAGGCCACAAGGTTTGACTAGGCGGGGCGACCCCCGCCTTGCCGATGATCTCTTTCATGCTGTCAACGGACTGCGCGTCACCAGTAGAGATGTACTTCTCTCGGACCTCATGCGGCAGTTTCACGCGAACAAGAAGGATCTCGCCATCCGACTCGCCGTACATGCGCTTGACCGGATAGAACTCATTCTGCGATATGAGTATCGGCTCAGAAGCGGTCTTTTCCCCGTCGTCGCCTATTTCCGCTGGCGGGACGTAGTAGATGCCCCCGTTGCGCCCTCGGACGAAGGGGTAGACGGCTTTTGGGAAAGTTGGAACTTCTTCGGGATTCGACGCGATCCGAACTGCGTCCTCTTCACTAATCTCCTCGGAGGGGGCGGCGACGAATCGTCGTCCAATGGCAAGGGGGTTGGTGATACGTCCTTTGAGCGGGCATCCATCACACCCACCGGGGTTTCTCTGTTCAAAAGTCGCGCAACTATGCGGCTTGCCAAAAGTTTCATTAGCCTTCCTTATGGTGGCTTCACGGTTGTATCCAGCGTAGTCCTCAGACAGGAGATGGATAGACGTCTCCCAGTCCGTACAGTGTCGAGCGATCGACAATGCAGAATGCCATACCGGCTCAGACAGAGTCTGGGCATTTACGATCGCGTTCTTGATCTGGTTGCAGCCCTGTCCTTCAAGGCTCTTCTCAGCGATGTCTTGGAACGTAGTCTCAAAATTGTCCAACTTGGCGATCTTGAGTGTGTCTTCGTCAAGACCTTTCGGGATGAGGTCAAGAATAGACCCGATCGAGTACTCGACTTCTCCCAAGAACGCTTTGAAGACATCGAAATCGTACTGATGGAACTCGTCTGTGAGCAACACCGCAGGGTTCGGCGGATCGGTCTTCAGATTCAGGGTGTCCGGGCAGCGCATGATACGCGCTGCATCGGCGGTGACCACCGGGTCGATCTTTATGTGGTCGATGCACAGTTGCTTGAACTTGTCCGCGTACGGCTTCCACTCTGAGATCGGTACATCGCGGTCAAACGGCCAGTAAGCATGCACCCCACCACCAGAGTCCACCAGTACGGGTGGGGGGAGGTCGTTCTGCTCCACGAACGCCCGCAGGTCTGCAAGCGCCGCTTCCTTGCTCTCATACTTCTTGGGGTTGCCTGCTCCCACGTCCATATCGATGAAGAATGAACGGCAGTAAAGCGCGTTGTCAGCCCTACGGCTGTAGCCATCGAATGTACTTAGAGCGACGAACACGTTCTGCCCGCTCTGCTGGATGTCTGTGATGTTCTGTTCAAGGTCGCTTAGCGTGTCGGCAAAATGATGGTGTGTACGCCCATCACGCTCGATGCCCACCGCACAATACACGCCCTGCGAAGGTAGTACATTCTCGTAAAATTGTTTTCGCATGGATATGCCCTACTGAAAGAAAACGCGGGGCAGCGGCCACCCCGCAAACTTTTGTGACCGTCAGACCATCAACTGTTCCCGATCATGCCCTCCAAGAATGTCTTAGCCTCTTTGACATTCTTCGCAGGGAGCAGTCCGTTCTGCATGCCCTGCTCTACAAGGTACATGAAAGACTCTACAGTTTTATGCTTGCTCTCCCGCATGGGCTGTCCTCGGAACCATAAGTGGATCGTAGTACGACCAACACCAAGGGCCTTGGATACGTAGGAAGCGGGGAGATTGGCCTCGACACACAAGCGCCCAAGCCGCACTCCCAACAGCGAGCCGTCAGCCTGCTGAAGTCCTATCAGCAATCTGTCGCCGTACGTACGCGGCACGGCTTAACCCTTCTTCGACCACTTCTTGATGACATCGCTGACATCGGCGGCAGGGGCAGCGTCCTGCTTCTTGGTCTCCCGAACGACCGGCTCGGCAGGGGCGGCGACTTCTGTCACGCCCTCACCCTCGTCCTGCTGAAACACCGTCAACTTGACAGCGTTCTCCGCTGCCTTGCTGTTCTTCTGCTCCTGCACGGTCGCTACATCAGCCTCGGGTACCACTCCGACAGGCGAGAACAGCAACTTCGGCACGGGCGACTTGGTGTCGAATTGCATCTTGGTGATGACCCGACCCGCAGAGATGTTGTTGTTCGCCAACATCTGGATGTACGGACGGAACGGGAACTTGCCAGCCTCTTCCTTCCCGAAGCACGAAGTAGCCGGGAGGACCAACTGCATGACGTCGCCTTCCGGGTTGTTCGGAAGCACTACAGCCGTACGCCACGACAGGCGGCATGCAGACCCGGTGCCAGTAGAGTGCGACCCCTTGACCGACATGGGGCACTCCTCGCAGCGGGAGGCGACGGGGGACTTGACCTCAGCATCCGGCACCTTGCCGTCGCTAGACCAACATACCGGGGCGAGTTTCTCACCTTCCTTGTACGCACCGGTGTAGTAGGTGCGACTGGCAGTGTGTGCCATCTTGACGAAGATGACGTTCATGTGCCGGTCTTCGATCGACCCGATCTCCTTACCACCGGACATCTTGCGGAACACACCGCCCTTGATGGAGATACGCTTGGTAGCGCTTCCACCACCGGCAACAGCGCGGGTATCGTCGTCAACACCGCCCGAGATCTGGGCGAGTTCATTCTTCAAATTAGCAATGATATCGTTGCTCATAAGTCCTCACTTACTGGATTTACGTACTGAAACACCGTATTCACGCATCACGTTCACTCCGGGCGGAAGCCCATCGTTTTCGTGTTCTTTCATGAATTCTTTAAAGTTGCCTTGGTGGATACGCCGCTCCAACAGGTGCGGGGCTTCGTTACCCAAGACAAACTTGTAGAAATTTTCCCAATCTTGGCAGAAGAAACGCTCGTTCAACTTGCGCATGACTGTGCCGTGCTGCGTCTTGATACTATCAGCATTCACGGCGTTGCACATTTCGAGCATACGCGTTTCCAACTTCGCCATGTCTTCTTTCAAAGCGCTGTCTGCCAGTTCGTATTCGCGTAGCAGATTCTCGCGCCGTGAGCGTATTACTAAATACGCTTCGACCAGTTCGTCGGTATTATTCGTATTCATCACTATCCTCCAACTCCTGTTTGTACAAGTCCACCAATTTTTGGTGATGATCTACCTTGCCTTGCAGCATGGAATACATCTTCTTCTCGACTTCTGACCCTCGCAGATGCACTACAGACATCTTGTTCACTTGGCCCACTCTTTCGATGCGTGCGATACATTGCAAATACGTATCCACTGACATTACTGGAGACCAGAACACTACCGTGTCCGCAGCCGTGAGAGTGATGCCGTGCGCCGCTGACTGGGGCTGTATGACCAACACTCTAGGATCGGTGCTAGTCTGGAATCGCCCGATGATGTCGGAGCGTTGTCTTGCGGGGACGTCTCCTTTGATCGCTTCGTTCGTGATGCCGTGCTGAGTCAGGTACTCCCTGACCACGTCGATCGCGTGTAGGAAGGGGACGAATACTACCACTTTGTTGGTGGTCTCTTCAAGTGCTTCCTTCAGTGCGGCGAGGCGCGGCGATATGTCGAACTGCACTACGTTGTGCTTGTCGGTGTACACAGCGCCCGCAGATATCTGCAACAGTTTATTGAGTGATGCCGCTGCGTTCACAGCCGAAACTTGTTCGCCCGCTGCTTCTATGAGCAGTTGCTTTTTTAGTTCGTTGTAGTACTTCTTAGCCTGCGGAGTCAGCGGCACGTCACGGGTCTGGTAGATGATGTCTGGTAGATCGAGGCATTCCTTCTTCGTGTACCGTATCGCAGGTTGTAGCGCACGGAACACTTGATCCACAGCGTCATGCTTCGGCGTCCACTTGAACTTGCTGACCTGTACCATGATCCGATCGCGCCAAGCCGTGGAGTACTTCGGCACCCTCATAGGGGATACCAATTTGGCTAAGCCGAACGCATCGACTGGAGACTGTGCAGCGGGGGTGCCCGTCATCATCCAAAGCCACGTGGTGGGTTCGATCAACTTGGCCAGAGTCTTCCAGCGCTTGGTACTTGGGTTTTTATATGCGTTAGCCTCATCGATGATGATCAGATCAAACCTCTTGTACAGTTGATCGATCACACTAGGTATTCCGTCATAGTTAATGATCGTGAAGTCGTACCCCTCGTTCAGTATCTTCTTGCGCTTTTCGGCTGAGCCATGTGCGATACCGCACGTTCGGTGCATGGTGGTCTTGAATATATCAGCCTGCCATGCGGAGTACATGATGGAAAGCGGGCAGATGACCAGAACCTTCCTGATGATACCGATGTTCATCAGGTAGTCCGCAGCCCAGATCGCTGCCGACGTCTTGCCTGTCCCTGCCTCGTTGAAGCAGAACGCCCTCTGGCGGAGACTCAAGAAGTATGCGGTCTCTCGCTGATGTTCAAACGGGGTGTAGAGTCCCGGCCACTTGTAATCCCGCTGCATGGGAGAAGGCACTTTCGGGAGATTCTGGCTCGGCATGTATTCATCCAGATAACCGACGAGCGTTTTCATCTCGTCGTGGTCCCAACACACCAGCAGTTCTTTGCTGTCTGCGTTATCGGCCAGTACTTCGCTACGCTCCAGCCGTGCCGTGATCTCTGAAGCGAAAGAATTGGACGCGGTGAACTTCACCGCCAAGTCATCGACTATGTTCATACTGCACCTACTAGGTTAAGAAAGCCCCTTACGGGGGCCAGTCGGTCAAGACTCTGCCCAACGAGGTAGGGGGCGGGCCGATCTTGACAGGCACGGTTACGCGTCATGCCAACGCGAGAAGGGCAGGAGGATGGTAGCCCTTCTTATCCTTGCACACTCATGCCTTGTGCGGATTCACTTCATCGCTCCATTCGACTTGCGACGGAACGATCGGTTCTTTGATGGAGGTTCAAGCCGGGTGCCGTCACCGTTGCTGCCGCCTTTGGACAGCGCCTTGACATGGGCGATGTCCTTGCCCTTGCGGTTGATGCCCTTGGCGTCGTAACTACGTCGGGCGCGTTGACGCTCCATGCGGTTTTCGTGTTCACCACGCTCAACCTGCTGCTTGTACTCTTTCTTGTAGGGTCTAGCCTTGTTCACGTAAGGCATCTCATCTCTCCTTGTAAAAATTGCAACTACTGACTGGGCACCAACCGCACAATGGTCCGGCCTTTGCAGTCCATACGTTACTATCATATGCGATTTCAAGCCGCTTCAGATCCACCGCGAAGTGTCCCCATAGTTTGTTGGCGTCTTCTCTTTTGTACTCTTCAGGAATGAACGTGTTGTGCATCACGAACAGAAGTCCAGCCTTGATGTTCTGGACTTCCGGGAAGTGCGCGAACGTCATGATGGCCATCAACTTCAACTGCTTGGGGTCGGGGTAGCGGTTACTGCCTGTCTTATAGTCCACGATGTAGGCATCGGCCCCGTCAACGATCAGCAAATCAACGATACCTCGCACGTGCCTAGTATCGGAATCGAACGCGCACGGTACCCCCTCTGCCGTCAGGGCCATCTGGTGTTCACAGTAGCGAGTTCCGGGGATCGATAGCAGCGCGTCAAGTTGAGACTTGAATCGCTCGTAGTTCTTGAGAAGCGGCGTACCGTCGCGTACATAGTCTTCGCATGCCTTGTGAACTTCTGTCCCATACAGCATCTGCTGAGTGACTTTCTTGGTGAAGTCCTTCGCCACCTTAGTGTGGTAGTACTGCTTAGGGCAGTTGACGAAATCCTTCAGGCTGCTAAATGACCACGTGAACATCAACAGTCTCCGTATGACCTGCCGTACTTGGCCTCGCAGGCGACGGGGAGGCCCGCTGCCCAACTGGGAGGAGTAGACATGGTCCCGACGATGAACGCAAGAGCCTCCGGCAACTGAGACTCCTCAACGACCACGACAGCCGCGTCATGGACGGTCAGCACCGGGCGGTACCACCTGCGCATGGCCAGCATCTGCTGCCCCACGATGATCCGGGCGAGTGCCTGCACCACGTTCTCCACGACAGCCCCGCCCCAGATGGACTGGACGCCCTTGCGCGAATCGTAGATCACCTTGCCATCCGACATCCGCAGGTTCTTGTACCGGATGTAGAGGCCGTTCGGCAGGCGTAGACCATGAGGTGTGACTTGTACAACTTTCTGTACACCCAGATAGTAGATGCCCTTTCCGGTAGGCCACGACATCATGTCTTGTAGCGCCCGGTCGCACTCCTGCCAGAGTTCCGTGATCTTGTGGTTCTCCTGCCGATACAGATTCACGATGCGCTTGCACTCGTCCTCGGGGAGATAGACGTTGATGGGCTTGGCGGTAGCAAGCGTGTGACGCAACTTGGCAGCGCCCGTACCGTACCCCAATCCCAAAATACAAGTTTTCCCTACGAACCGTTCAGCCGAGTTGTCCTTGGTGATCTCGCGCCCGTAGACCTTGCTTGCAAATATGGAGTACACATCCTGATTTGCACGGAACTGCGCCGTGACATCGTCCTGTCCGGCGAGCCAAGCCAGCACACGGGCCTCGATCTGGCTGCTATCACAGTTGATGACGTAGTGCCCCAACGGAGCCAAGATGGCGTTCTTCAGAGCCTTCTTCTTCTTGTCCCGGCTCGGCAGGTTCTGGAAGTTGACAGCATCCTGCCCCGACCACCGTCCGGTGTGCGCCCCGTAGTACTTGAGGGGGATGGGCAGCAGCCCCTTGTTCCGCGCCCCAATGTCGATGAACCGCTCGATGCGCGACTCCTCGATGGTGGACTTGGTGCCGAGCCTCACCGCGCACAGTTGCTGCACGATGGGATCTTCATGTTCTTGGAGAGCGATGAACCCCTCGTCGTTCTTGGCGAGGGCGAAGGTCTCCTTGCCCGTCGTGAGACTGATCTTCTTGGGCGGGGTGACACCATGCTTCTCAAGTTCGGCAGCAAACTGCGGGTTGCTTGCCAGACATGCCCGGACCTCCTCGACGGTTGTGACTTCCATCGCTTCCATCAGGCCAGACAAGAGCCGCTGCTTCTCATCGCGGACCTCCTGAAGTCGATCGACCAAGAGGGCGTCGTCCACGTGGAGTACGGGCTGGGTGTACATCCGCAGCGTCATGTCGATCAAGTCAAGTTCGTCTTGCGGGAAGTAGTCCGACAGCAGGACATTGAACAACTTGAAGGTGAGTTCGACGTCGTTGACGCAGTACCGCCCGTAGGCTGCGAGTTCCTCCGGGGTGAAGTCCTGCTTGCGCTTGCCCAACGCATCGACCACCTCGGTGCCCTTCTTGCCCAAATTGTGCCGCTCAGCGAGAGCCGCGAGTGACCCACCTGCATCCACGCCGTGTATGGCACGGGCCATGCACAGGGTATCGAAGTACATCGCCGGTACAATGCCATACTTCCACGCGAGTATCGCGCCGTCGAACATCATGTTGTGACAAAGCAGGGCAGAGTTGCCCCAGTCGATCATGGCGAGTTCGTCAGCGATGTCTTCGGTGACCCACTTGGTCGGACCGTCATCGACCTTGATGCCGACACCGATGACCTCAAAGCGCGGGTCGTTCAGGTACTCCTCGTTGGTCTGGGTGCGGAACCCAAGGTCGTTGGCATAGTACGTCTCGAAATCAAGTGTGATAAAACTCATTCTTCCACCCCAATACCATGTGCCTTCTCGATCTCCCTTGCGAAGCGCCACTTGCCTACGCCAACAGGAAGGAGGGGATTGATCCCCCTATCGATGGCAATGAGTTCTTCGTCGGTCAGGGGCTTACGGACTGGCGGGCGTGGACACGTGTAGTGGTCCATTGTGATCGCTGCCCGAAGCGCTTGGGCCTCTTGCAGATCGGGGTGCAACAACTTCAGCGCCGCTTCAGCGGCATCGCGCAGATATGACATCACTCTACCTCCTCTTGAAAGACAGGGGCGGTGGCAGTCCCGCCCCCTGCGGATCACATCACCCGCTTCTTGTTCATCTCCTCCAGAAGCAGCAGCACCTGCCGCACTTCCTCCGTCACCTGACGGCGGGCCTCGTCGGAGAGGTGCGACACGCGGTAGTTAAAAGACACTTTGTCATGAAAGTCCATTTTACCCTTGGCGTGTGTCACTGCCCACACAATGTTTTGAATGGTGGAAAGAACAATGTTGTCTCTCTCACAGTGCTGGTCATAAGTCAGATTGCTCATCTTCAGTCTCCTTTGTTGTTGACACTTTTACCCATGCCGTGGAGCCACCCCTTTGTGGTCAGGGCGTATCCAGCGGCTTTCAACTCATCTTCGTTGCGGCAACGTCCGCTTATCAGTTTGTGGACACGGAACGCCTCGGGCTTGGCGAACAGCCGCTTGCATTCCTTACATCTTTTTTCTGGTTTTGGTTTCACTCTTCAACCTCTGGTTTTCTGCACGTAGGCGCTTGATCTCATCATGGCATGCCCAGAGGACGCTGCCAACGGTCAAGAACTTGAACTCGGTCGTGGTCCCGGTGTTGTTGACCTCACCCGGCAACGCACGGATCAAGTCAAGGATGTCTTCTTCAGTACCCATCACCATCCCCGATCAAGAAGATCGGTGTGTACTCACCGACATACGAGCCTACCACGTTGTACTCCATCCACTCGATGGCCTCTTCGTGCGTCATCTCTTGATCATGGATGAGTATCTCCACGCACTTGTTGTAGTCGTACACGGCGATCAGTTTGGTGTGTTGCCACCCAAGACCGATCAGGGCTTTCTCAAACCCATCAGCGTACAGCGTGTTCGGATCAAGCGGTTCTTCGTCGTGGGTCATGTTCTTTTTCTCTCAGCGTACACAACGTCAATCCCAAGTTCTTTCATCAGTTTTGCGAACCTGCACTTCTTGTCGTGCCCCATCTGGTCGTATTCGTATCGGACTTCTTTGGTGACCGGATTCCAGTAGTGCCATTCCTTGTCCGGTCTCAGTCCGCAGCACTCTTCGCATTGTCCGTTGCCCATGCTCCACTGTTTTCTGCGGAGGTACCTCTCGGTCTCTTCAGAAATTTTCATGTTTACTCCTCCTCCAACGGGTCGTTGAATTTCTTCTTGCGCTTCGGGATCGGCGGCGGCTCTTTGTCCCGGTAGAGCCAGACCACGAAGAGCGAGATGCATAGGACTGTACACGCTACGACGATCAGATCCCAGACGACGCTGAATATATGCAGCGATGTACTGTCGATCATGATACCTCCAACTCACCGAACCAAGTCATTCCCTGCGACCATCGCAGTACGACAGGCTCTTTCTTACCGACCCAACTTCCTGCAATCGCCTGACCACAATGCCCGCAAGTCACGCGCCAGTCGTCGCCAATCTCTGCACTGATGCGCTCGGAATTAGCCGCGAAGTCCCGCAGGAAGAAGCGGTGTAGGCATGTCACTTGCTCCCCCTCTGCTCAATAAGATGCGCGATGTGCCCGCAAGCAGACGCAGCGGCCTGAGCAGAATACTTCTCCATCACCATCTGCAATGCGCCGCCCACTTTGTACTGCGCGGCCTGCTCTTTTGCGATTTGTTTACACGCCTCCCGCTCGGCTGCTCGCTCGGCCTCTGCGACAAGGGCGGCGAAGCGTATCAGCGACGGATGCAAAATCCAGCGTGTCGTGCCGGAGTCGAATGTGTAGTCCATCCGTACTCCCGCCTCCCTCGCCATGTGCATGATGTCCTCGCGTGTCATGTCTTGTCCTCCTTTTTGATCGCATCCACAATCCGCTGCGCTTCGTTATCCGACGCGCACAATCCATACACGATGCGACAGGCTCGGGCGTCCCGCATTGCTGCGACGAGGGCGGCGAAGCGTTGCAACGGCTCTTCAACGCCAGTCCAAGCCCATTCCTTACCGCCACACAATTCGTCCGAAACTTGATTGTAAATTCTGATAATGTCCTCGCGTGTCATTTCCTATGCACTCCATTCCAACATTTAATCAACTGGTCTTGTGCGTTAAGCAGGTTCCAGAAATCAGCATTCAGAGATAGTTCCATTCCACAATGCTCGTCTTTATCTTTAGTGCATTCGATGAAAAGTGTCTGCCAGTCTTTGCCGTAGCACTCAATAGTACCAGTAGCATCTAAACGCGCAGATGATCCACACATTGGACAAGGTAAAATTTCCTCGCGTGTCATGTGTCCTCCTTTCTGATCCCGTGGAACCGCTCGGCGGCGCGCCAACCGTAACGAAATTCAGCGTGCCGCAGCCCCCACAAATTGTTATCCCAATACCATTTATGCACCTGCTCATCCGTCGCAGGCTCCCGCTTGGCGTCCGGCTCCGCGAGCGCGGTAACTAGGGCAGCAAGAGCGGCGAGGGCGGCATAATCGTTGTCTTTCCAAAATTTATCTATGTTCTCAGGCAGCGCCACAAGTTTCACCAACTTCTCGGCAGCAGTGCGGGGCAGGGTGATTGTGTCGGTCATGTCTTGTCCTCTTCGTTCCCCGGTATCTGGCAATACGCTTCCCAATACCCGATGGCAATCTCTCTAGCGCGGTGCTTGTTCACGCCCTCGCGCATCAGGGTTACTGTCAGTCCATCCATCCACCATGCGGGGGTCTTGCTCTCCGGCTCCGGCTCCGCGAGCGCGGCGTCGAGGGCGTCTCGGAAGTTGTCCACATAATCATCGCAGTGCGGGCACCAATGGCGACCAGACTTTCCGCAAGTCAGCGCATCCCGCATTTCTTCGCCCACAGCGCGGGGCAGGGTGATGTGGTCGGTCATGTCATTTCCCCCAGAACATCTCAAATGGAAAATTGCGTTCGGTGTAGTCGCGCTTTGCAAGGCTTGGCGCGTATTCCCACTTATAAAAGTCGGCCAACGGTAGCCCTCTGACACTCGGCAGATACAACACTCGGCGGTAGCCAAGCCAGTTCATGAGATGCCACCAAATCCAACGGCTCATGGCATGTTCCTCCCGATCTCGGCAGCAGCGCGGACGATGGCGCGGCGGGTGGCGGCGCAGGGGTCTGCCTTTGGCGATTCGACAACATCAGCGGTGCGGTCGGCAGGGCGCAGGCTTTCATCTGGCAGCGTGTACCCGACGCGGATAAGGTCATCAAACAGGTCAAGGCTCATTTCGCACTTCACCGCCAACCGCAGCGCATCGCCGTCGTCGGTGAGGGGGTTCCAATATTTAACCTCGCCCCCGCCGCAAATCATCAGGCCACCATCGGGTGCAGCATCCAATTCCTTGCCGTCGGGTAGCGGCAGAATCCCCGCCGCCTTCGCTGCGAGTTCAAGCAATTCACGGTCGCTCACGGCTCCACCTCCTTTGATCCCCACGCCATAAACCTGCGCCAGACCCACGCTAGCATCCGTTCGAGTGCGCTCACGGCCTCACCTCCTCTGCACGGGCGATGGCGGCGCGGGCGGCTTCCATGCGTTCGCCTTCGGTATGCGTCACATTGTCACCGGCAAACAAACGCAACGCCTCCAACAGATCCGCGTTCACGCTGTGCAGGCGGCGCAGTTCGGCGGCGGCTTCGGCAGCAAAAACGGAATCGCTCAACACCGTCAGCAAATGCGCCAGCCGCAGGGCTTCGGGTTGTTCGCTCACGGCTTCACCTCCCGCGCCTTAAGCGCGATATTCACTCTCTCAAGCAAAAACAGCCACGGGAAAAGCACAGCAAGAATAACGAAACCAATGGGGAGCAGCGCATACGCCACCGCAAAACCCACCTGCCGCCATACAAACTTGAGTTCTTCTTCTGTCACGGCTTCACCTCCGTCGCTTTGATGATGGCGGCGCAGGCTTTATCCCGTGCATAATACGGCATCGGCCCGTCCCATGAAGCGTCGAATGCTACCTTCAACGCCTCCAACAGATCCGCGATGACCTCATGCTGGCGGCGCAGTTCGGCGGCTTCTGCCGCAAATCCCCGCGCATCCAAGCAGACTGCGTACCCAAGTGCGTCAGGTTTCACGCTCACGGCTTCACCTCCCGCGCCCGAAGCATGGCGTCGGCAAAGTCGTAGGCGGCTTCGGCAATCGGTTTGATTGCCTGTGACCCCTCGCTTTTAGCATCAAGGCCGCTGATTATCCCCGCCAACGCTGCCATCGCGAACTCGTCGCGCAGCCGTTCCAGTTTCTCGCTCTTTTGGTCGGCCCATGTCCGCACGGGCGCGGCGTAATCTTTGGCGTCGATTGTGCCGCTCATTTGCCGCTCTCCCGCGCCCGAAGCATGGCGTCGGCGTAGGCGTAAGCGAGGGCGGCGCACCTTGCCGCGTCCGGCATATCAGGGTCAGCGGTCAACCCCGCCAACGCCTGACCCGCGAACCAGTCGCGCAGGGTCATGCCGGAAACTCGGCCATACCCGTCCTGAAACGGAAACGCCGGACCGCCGTCGTTGATCGTCATTGTCCATCCTCCTTTGTGTTTAGCCTTTCTCTGCCTTATCTCGCAAGTCGTGGTGCAGCACCGCAATACGATTCTGCGCTGCTCTCACCGCTTCCTGCGCTAACGCAAGCCGCTCGGTCAACCGGCCTACCTCCGCAACCGCTTGCGCCTCGTCGCGCCGCGCCTCGCGGATAGCCCTGCCAATCGCCGCAAGCCCGTCATCTTTTACTTTATCGTTCATTCTGCACCCGTGGTTAAAGATTGTTCCGAAGTGGTTATTTCTTCATCA
>Ga0315909_10001174_pt1 | contig 35494 bp, 30 predicted proteins | sample LakEriMetagenome_11_FD_203527 | JGI IMG/M metagenome (GOLD analysis project Ga0315909, IMG submission 203527) | Freshwater fungal communities from buoy surface, Lake Erie, Ohio, United States - Buoy 2 MA125 | ecosystem: Environmental > Aquatic > Freshwater > Lake | place: USA: Lake Erie, Ohio... | reverse complement strand
CTTTTGAAAATAGCTAACATATTTTGAATGAATCCTTCATTGTCCCCACTCATTTCATTTAATTTAACTAATGAAAAATGAGCTTCTTCATTACTTGATGCTTTTTGCTCTAATGATCTAAAGATTACATTTAAAAAATCCTCTTTTTCAAAAGGTTTTACAATGTAATCATTCATACCTGCCTCCTTACACTTCTGAATTTCAGTTTTAAAAGCATTAGCTGTTAAGGCAATTATAGGAGTTTGAATCCCTAATTCTCTGATTTTTAATGTTGTTTCAATTCCACCTAAAATTGGCATTTGAAGATCCATTAATATCAAATCAAAAGAAGAGTTTTCGAGTATTTCCAAGGCTTCTACTCCATTTTCTGCTTCCGTAATATCTAAATTGGTACCACTTAATGCCATTTTAGCAACGACTCGATTTATTTCATTGTCTTCAACCAGCAGTACTTTTACAATTTCTTTACCAGGTACTTGATTAGTCAATTTCTTTTCCTCTATTAAGGATTCTCCTTTTCCTAGGGTAAGTTGAATTGTTATGGTTGTCCCTTTATTTAATTCACTTTCTATTGCAATTTGTCCTTCCATCAGATCGACTAATTCTTTGGTAATTACCATTCCAAGTCCAGTTCCTCCATACTGCCTTTCATTAGAATTATCTGCTTGATGAAATTTAGTAAAAATATTTTTTTGAAATTCAGTACTCATTCCAATACCTGAATCAATAATTTTAAATTCAACTTGAAATTCAGTATCTAAACTTTTTACAATTTTAGAAACAACTTGAATACCTCCTTTATGAGTAAACTTTAAGGCATTCCCAATAATATTTAAAAGAACTTGACGTATTCTAATTTCATCGCCTACAAAAACAGCATCAATTTCAGGTAAAGCAATTAGTTCAAAATTTATCTTCTTAAATTGACATTCGTTGATGAAAATCGATTTAATATCATTTAATACTTTGAATAAATTAAAATTCATTTTGTTTACAGCTAATTCACCTGCTTCAATTTTAGAAATGTCCAAAATGTTATTAATAATGGATAATAAATGTTTTGAGGCATTTTTAGCATTCTCTATTAATGGATATTGTTCGTCGATTGATTTATTCGAAGACAATTCTCGAATCATACCAATGATACCATTCAAAGGAGTTCTAATTTCGTGGCTCATGTTTGCTAAAAAAGCTTCTTTCGCTTCTGAAGCAGCCTTAGAAGCTATAACTGCTGCTTCTAGCTCTCTTTCTAGCTCTTTTTGTTTTGTAATATCTAAGTGAATACCTATTGAACCGATTATTTCATTTTTATCGTTTTTATTTGGGCCACCACTGACAAACCACCACTTTAAATCTCCATTTTTGTCTCGAATAGCTATTTCATAACTGTCCGATTTACCAGCCTCTCTAAGCTTTATTTTTTCTTCAATAATTGGCTTCGTTTCTTCTACAGAAAAAAGTTCATTTGCTTTTTTACCTTTTATCTCATCAAAAGTATAACCTGAAATATCTAAGAAATTTTGATTGCAATATTCTATTTTTTCTTCTAAGTCTACCTCAAGTAAACCTAAATTCATATTCGTAATTATATTCCTATATTTTTCTTCTTGAATTCTAAGTTTTTCTTCGTTGAATTTTCGTTCAGTAATATCTCTTGAATTTGCAATGATATAACCTATCTCATTTATTTCTATATATTTAACTGTTACTTCTACAGGGAATGTTTTTCCGGTTTTGTTATTAATGTTTTTCCCTTCAATTGTCAAGAATTCAACCGTTTTCAATTGATCAATATGATTTGCCCACTCAGATTCATTTTCAAAAATTTCCTCAAAATCACTTACATAATAGTATTGACATTTTTCAATATCTATTCCCAATCTCTCACTTGCTGTTTTATTAATGTAAAACAATTGACCACTTACTAATGAAACTTGAACTGCATCCGAAGAATTATTAATCAATATTTTGAACAAATTTAATTGTTCGTTAGATTTTAAAATTTCAAATTCGGCTTCCTTTTGTTTAGAAATATCATTTAAATATATATTTATATAATCATTTGATGAAGAAAGCATTGCTGTTACTAGATAAAACTTTTTACCAGACGTAATTTCAAATAGTAAATGTTTTCTATGTTTATTTAAAATTTTAGGTAAAAACTTAAATAATAATTTATCTCCTCGTTCTTTTCCCTCTAATTGAATTGAATTAATTTTTTCAGAAGCTACATTTCTCAAAATGAGCTTTCCTTCCATATCAATTCTAAGTATTGGATTCGGACTTTCCATTGAAAAAGAAGCCATTTCAAATAATTCTTTTGAACTTTCTGAACGTTCAATTGCACTAGAAATACTATTGGTTAAACTTTTTATTAGACTTTTTTCAGTAGTAGACCATTCATTTTCAAATGATTGCTTTTGATAAACTAAAAAGCCCCAAAATACATCTTTAACAAATACAGGTGAAATTATAGAATTATCAATCAAAATATCATTGTTACTTCGGGATGTTAACACAGAATAATCTATATCAAAGTCTATCGATAATTGAACTGTTGAATCGTTGATCCATTCCGAAACTTTATTAGATTCTAAATTTGAAATATCCGCTATACAGGATTGAAAAAGTGCAATTCCATTTAATTCAATTGCTCCACCTATGATTTTAAAAGTATTATTTAAAGCCGTTTTTAAATTTAAATTGGTCAATAATTCATCTGTCGCTTCAGCGATTGCAGAAAGCATTAATTCTCTTTTTCTCAAAGAGGCTTGTTCTAACTCTAACGTCTTCTTTTTAGAATTTAGTTGATCAACTATCTCTTTCAATTCATTATTTACGATATCGTTTTTTTTCAAGACATGCAATAAATCAAACATTGAGTCGTGAATCGCAAAATTTGAGATCGTTAAATTGTTTTCAATTAACTGATCTGTATTTTGAAACCAAGGCGTTCCTATAAAAAGGAACTGATTACTAGCTTCTATTTTTTCGAACTGCCCTTTAAACTTTAAGCTTCTATTTGAATTATTTGAAATAATTGTCAATTTATTTGTCAAAATAGTCTTTTCGTTTGGACGAAAAGGCTTTTCTATTGTCCATGAATCAAAGAAAAAATCTTCTTTTTTAGAAATCGGAAATAGATGTTTTAAACTTTGACCAATAGAAATTATTTTTTGATTTTCATTTAATATAATGTAAAATGGAAATAAGTTGTTTAACTCACTAAAGCTTAAATTAATATGTCTAAAATTATTTAACTCCATTGAATATGAAAAATTTCATGATCATTTCCATCATTTCGAGACTGAACCAATTGAATTTCAATTTCAACGTTATAAAATTTTGCTAATCCTTGCATTAGACCTCTTACGAATTCACTCAATCCTTCTCTTTTAGAAAAATAATGTAAATTCAATTCATTTTCTTGTATCTCTGTTACTTGAAATTCTGGTGGAGTCAAATTTGGATACATCAACATAACACGGGTATGAAAATCGGGTAAATGAACTATAAATTCTTTAAAAGAATTTCCTCCAGTAGCTAGTAAAGAACCGTATTTTTCTTTTGCTGTTTTTAATATCCACCATTCACCAAAAGCGACAAAGACTGTATCAATGGGTAAATTCATTTCAGAAGAAACAGCTTGGGCTAATTTAAACGTAATCGCATCATCATAAGCTTCAGAACTGATGAAAAAATCGATATCAATACCACTTTTGGCTTTAATTAAATGCCATTTTTCTTCTCCAAAGTTTTCGACAACTAATTCTTCAATCGCTTTATTTACAATCCCATACATAATTATATTTTTAAATCACCCGAGTTAATTAAATTATAGATTTTTGATTTGGCTATATTCAATTTTTTAGCCACTACCAACACATTTTTGTTATTACTATCCAAGTAAAATTGAATTAAATCATTTGTAAATTCTTTTAACGTTTTATTTAAATTCAAATTCAAAGCAGGTTCTTTAAAATTAGAAAATGTCAAATCATCAGGTGTAATTTTATCACCTTCATAAATAACACAAGCTAAATCAATTACCGCTTTTAGCTCTCTAACGTTTCCAGCAAAATGATTTTTCAACAATTTATCTTTTGCTTCTGGAGATAAAATCGGTGGTTTAACTTTATTTTCCTTCGCATACAAATCAATAAAATGTTTCGCCAAAATTAAAACATCATTTCCACGGTTTCTAAGAGGTGGCAATTCTATCGGTAATCCAATGACACGGTAAAATAAATCTTCTCTGAAATTTCCATTTTTTACCTCTTCAGCAAGATTTTTATGTGTTGAAACAATTAAACGAATATTGACTTTTACAACATCGTTCCCACCCACTCGTATAATTTCTCTTTCTTGAATAGCACGAAGTAATTTACTCTGCAAGTTCAAATCCATTTCAGCTATTTCGTCTAAAAAAAGTGTTCCACCATTTGCCTCTTCAAATTTTCCAATCTTTTGATTAACAGCTCCTGTAAAAGATCCTTTTTCATGACCAAAAAGCTCACTTTCAACCAATTCAGTAGGTATTGCTGCCATATTTACTGCAACAAATGGTTTTTTCTTTCGTTCACTATTGTAATGGATGGCTTTAGCAACTACCTCTTTACCCGTTCCCGTTTCTCCGGTAATTGAAACATTAATGTTACTATTTATTGCCTTTTCAATTAACTTAAAAGATTTTTTAATTTCACTGCTTTGACCAATGATTGATTTTTCAAAATCATGTTTTGATTCTAATTGATCTGTAAGTGACCCTACTTTTTCTTCTAATTCATTGTTTTTTTGAATCTTAATTAATGAATTCCATAACAAATCCTTTGTACTATCATCCTTTATAAAATAATCACTTGCACCCTTCTTCAAAAGATTTAGGGCTACCGTAATATCTTTTTGACCACTCGTAATAATCACTGGAATTGATTGGTTATAAGCATGGATTTTCTCCATTAATTGTTCACCATTCATATCTGGTAATTGAAAATCGATTGAAACGGCATTAGGCTTTAAATGTAGATTCGATATACATTCTTTTGCCGTCTCAAAAAGGAAAACTTCAAATTCTGGATTCAATGATAAATGATACTTTAAGACTTCTCCATACCATTCATCATCTTCTACTATGAAAACTCTAAAACTCATTATTTTCTCTTTTTACATGAATTTACTAAACATTTCTGAAAATTAATAGATTTATTTTGTTTTCAAATTGATTTATCTATAATAAATCATGATAAGTAAAATTCATACTTGACAAATTCAGATTCTTTCAATTTCTTATACTCTTGTTTTATAGTTTTACTATATTCGTATTTATTTGTAAATTACAACTATATGAAACTATTTCCTTTTATTATACTCTTCTCAATAATATCATTTTCACAATCTAATTTGAAGATAAGTTTCAAACCATATAATTTAAATTCACCTTATCAGTTTAATACAACTGTTAGTGATTTGGCTGGTACTCCTTTTAAATTAACTACGTTATATTACTATATCTCTAATATTCATGTTTATCACGATGGAGGTCAACATTTAAATTTATCTGACACAGTTTTGATTGTAAAAAATGACAATTATACATTTGACTTCGGAAATCAATCAATCACCACTATTGAACAAATCAATTTCGGTGTAGGTGTTCCACTTAGTCTAAACCATTCAGACATTTCAACTTATCCAATTGACCACCCACTAAGTTTTCACTCGCCTTCTATGCAATGGGGTTGGACATCTGGTTATAATCAAATTGGAATCGTTGGACAAGGAGATGTAAATATAGATTGGATTACAGAAAATGATTTTGAATTATTTTCACTCGGTGATGATTTGTATAAAAATGTTCAATTACCTATCAGTTCTACCTCATCGAATGGTCAAGTAAAAATCGATATCAGAACAAATATTGAACAATTACTAAGAAATATTAATCCAGCTACAGTAGGACTTGTTCATTCTGGAACAGGTGCAAATGTTACAATGATGGAAAACATTATAAATTATCCTGTATTTACTCAAGGTGATTTCACTAGTATTTTAGAAAATAAGATGAATGAAGGTGAATTATATTCTTCAATTCAATCTAATGAGATTAAAGTTAATTGGACAAATTTCATGAATGCATCTACTTATAAATTATTGAACATAGAAGGTAAAGAGATTGCTGCTGGAAACATTGATTCTAATAAAGGTGAGGTTATATTTACAGAAATTTCAAATGGAAATTATTGGTTTGTCATCTTTTCGAAAGATGGGAATCAATTAAATAGGATTAGAATTATAAAATGACAAAAAATTGGCTCAAATTATTTCCTGTAATTTTTATTATTTATGTTTTTATCATAAATGCCTGTTCAAATACTTCTAAAAAGTACAGTTTAATTTCCAAAATCATTGAACCTTCAGATAATCCATCTACTGAGGCTAAAATAGCTCTTGGAAAAGCCTTATTTTTTGATAAACGCTTATCTATAAATGAAACTGTTTCATGTGCTAGCTGTCATGATCCCAAATTAGCTTTTACAGATCAAAAACAAGTGAGTGAAGGTGTATTTGGTAGAAAGACAACACGTAATTCACCAAGTATATTAAACGCAGGTTTTTTACCAACCGTAATGTTTGATGGTCATTTAGAAACATTGGAAAAACAAGTCATTGTTCCGATTCAAGAACATACAGAAATGGCAATGGAGATGCTAACTTTAATTAAAAAATTAAGAGCAATACCTGAATATCAAGCTGCGGCAAAAGAAATTTTCCAACGAGATTTTGACCCTTTTGTTTTGACTAGAAGTATCGCTGTATTTGAACGTTCATTAATTTCCATGAATAGCAGATTTGATCATTACTATTATCAAAAAAAGAAAAATGCTTTAACACAAATGGAAATCAAAGGATGGAAATTGTTTTCAGAAAAATTGTATTGCATTAAATGTCACCCAGCTCCTTATTTTACAACATACAAAACTGAAAATAATGGTCTTTATGCCAATTACGGATTAGAAGAGGATAAAGGACGATTTCGAATTCACAATGACTCGAACGATATCGGTTTTTTCAAAATCCCTTCACTAAGAAATATTGAATTAACGTATCCTTATATGCATGATGGTTCATTAAAAACAATTGAAGAGGTCATCTATCACTATCAAAATGGCGGAAAAAAAGATAAACGACAAAGTAAACTAATCGTTCCTTTTAAACTAAAAAATAAAGAGGTATTGGAATTAAAAGCTTTTTTAAACGCTCTGACTGACACTTTATATTTGAAAAATAATGTAAACTAAAAAAAGCTGCTCAAAATGAACAGCTTTTACTATTAAAATATGTTTTTTTTATTTTTTAACTTTTGCAGTTGATAATTGATTAAACGTTTGCTTAATAATTTTTGGATAAATCGCTCCAAATTCGACAATACACCATTCTTTAAATCGTTGGATTTCTTCAGCATCTGTAATCCATTTCAAGGATTTTTGTAGCTCTTTTTGAAAAAGCTTCGCATCAAAGCTTACTTTTTTCAAGATGTTTTTCGTTAACTCTAGCATTGTATTTATAGTTTGTTTGTTAATGCAATATATTAAAAAAAACAATCCAAGAAAATAAAAAACTGTTAAAATCGGTAAATGGTGTAATTGTATCGCTAAAAATTGAAATTTAATTCTGAATTATCTTGATATTCGAACCATCACTGTAATAATAAATTAAAATTCCTGATTCATTTTTAGAAACCTCTTGACCAAGCAAATTGGTTATTTTAAGAATTGTTGCTTGAGAATTAATTTGATTATCCACTGAAATTAAATCTGAAAAATGACTTTCTCCATTATAATCTGTTTGTTTCAATTGATAATAAACAATTCCATTAACCTTATCTCTATCGATTAAACTATATGAATTTTCTATTGTTGAATTCCCTGCTCCTTTAACATAACCCAATACTTCAAAATTTTGACCATCAAATGACTTAAATACAGTGAAGAAATCGTTATCAATCTCAGCTGCTGTTTTCCAAGTGATTAAATTGTAATTTTCCGTTTTCTTTGCTTCAAAAGAAATAAGTTCAATTGGTAAAACAATATTTAAACTTGAACAGTCTCCTGTATAAGAAGGTACGCTTGGTGATGAAAACGCTGAAGGTGAGGTCCCTGATATTGTAATTGTTCCAGTTGAAGAAGGTGTTCCACTATTAGTAACCGTAAATGTACCAGCAACCCGACTTAAATTTGTTGCACTTGAACTAAATGTAGTATTTGATACTGATACTGTTCCTGCTCCTTGCATGTGAATGTCATTGGCTGTATTGGCAGTGTTTCCTGAGAAACTTGAATTTGAAATTGTCAATGTTGCTGTATTGGATGCAAGTGTTCCTTTTACTGTCCCGTTTGAAAAAGCATTGTTATCAAATGAACAACCTGAAATTGAAACAACACCTTTAGCAAAATAACAACTTCCACCAAATCCTGCTGATGGTGAAGAGCTGATGGTGTTATTTCGAAATATGGAATTTGAAATTGTAACTTTAGGAGTACCCGAAGTCGTAGTTATATAAATTGCAGAACCACAATTATTACTTGCAAAACCTAAATTATTCCCATCAATTAAACAGTTGCTAATATTCAATGAATCTGTACCAAAAGTGCCTGATGTATGAATTACAACACCCCCATCATATTGCGAATCATTTTTTTGATTTCCAGCAAAGGCAACATCTGTAATTGACAGTTTCAAATTTGCACTAGCTCCACCACCTAAAATATCGATACAACCGCCATATTGCGTTGCAGAGCCATTACAAAAAAATCCTCCTCCATTTATCTCCACTTTATTTGTTTGATCAAACGTGTAAATTAATAATACAGCACTGTTGCCGGAAGCACCTGAACCTGTGGCACCGTTTTCACTAAAAACAACATTATTAAACTTTACTTTATTGGTTGTTGAAGTTGTCAAACTATTTATTGTAAAAACTTGACCCGTAAAATTTGTTTTATATTGATATTTTTTGAATTGAATATCATTTATTGTAGCCCCAGCTGCGCCACCTGTTATTTGAGCAAAATAATATGTGTTTAAAACCGCTGTTGAACTTCCACCATTCTTTACGTTACTTGATGTGAAAAACTGATTGTCAAAAATTGTTTTAGATTGACCTGCTCCTTTTATATGTAATCTTACTTGAATCGTATATCCACAGTTTAAACCAAATCCATCTCCACCAGAATAACTAGTATATGTTCCTGCATCAACGAATATTGTGTCTCCATGACTGAAAGTTCCTGTTCGTACATTCCATAATTTATTAAATGTAGCATACGGAGCAGAACTTGTTCCATTTCCTGTTGTATTACTTCCTACCGCAGAACAAAAAACATCTCCAGTTGTTGAATTATCATTTACATAATATTTAGCAGTAAATGCTATATTTGACCAACAGATAATAAATAGTAGTAAACCAATTAGCTTGAGCATTTGAAAAAGTTTAATGGGATTTTAACACAAACTTATTCTATGCTTAACGAATTGACTATTTATACATGTATGAATTCACGGAAAAACTACAACAAACGTCTATTCATACAAATAGAAAACATTAATATTACTGTGTATTAGTAAGTAAATATGGACATTTGGACACTTTTCATATCAATCATTTCTGTGGGCTTATTCCTAAGTTCTGTTTTTATATTTGTTCAGAATCGGAGGTCAAAATCAATCATTAAAATTCAATTTTCAGTTTTCATTTTATTGTTTTCACTTATTCATTTTATTTTATTTCTAATAGGTGATCCTTACTCAATTATCCCTGCTGCGATTGAAAATATATCTTCATTAATGTTTAGTGTAGTTATCATTTCAATACCACCCGCCATTTATAATTATGTCATTTTAAATATTGATAAAAAAAATATAATCGATTTAAAAATATTTCGGATTAGCTATGTTTTAACATCTATAAATATTATTTCATTTATTTATTTTTCTGCTAAACCAACTGCTGATGATTTTTTATATGAAGTCATTGAAAATGTGATGAACTATTCAAATTTCATTTCATTTATTTTTATTTTCCCGGGAATTACAGTTTATTATTTCTATAAAATAATAATGGCCATTAAGAAATCAAACCCTTATAAAAAGCAATCTATTTTAGAATTAATACAACATTATCAATTCATTTCAATTGGTTACTTTGTTTTTATATGTTTTTACCTTAGCTCAAAGTATATTGATTCTACAATACTGTTAATCACTTATCGTGTCATAACGATTTTATACATTTCAATACTTTTTATATTAATCTCAAAATACGTCAGAAAAAAGTCTAGATTCTCAAAAGAAATAATTGAAGAAAGTCATAATACACAAAAAAATTACCAAGAAATAAGTGATAAAATATACAAACTGATTTTAGAAGAAAAACCATATTTAGATCCTAAAATAACTATTTATCAACTTGCAAAGATGATTGATACCAATGAAAAATATTTATCCAATTATCTAAATGAAGTCCATAATTTAAACTTCTATAATTACATTAATCAGTTTCGAATTTCACAAGCTAAAGAATTATTGGTTGATCCTCTACATGAAAATTATACCATTGAAACAATTGGAAATATGTCTGGATTCAATTCAAAATCTTCATTTAATTCTGCTTTTAAAAAAGAAACGGGACTTACTCCTTCAGAATATAAAAAATCTAAATATCAAAAAGATATTTGATCGAAAACAAAGGTTCATGCCATTTCTCACCTCACCTTTAAAAAAAAGGATGTATCTTTGCGCAAAATAATTGAAATCACGTTAAACACTATTGAAAAGTCTTCTAAATGGAATAGTAATTATTTCAATAGGAGATTATTAATCGTGTTTTCGGAAAATAAAAAAGAAAATGAAAAGAATTGTCGAGTTTAGAAAGTTATTAGGTGTGGAGAGAACAACATCTTTAAATGAAATGAAAAAAGTGTATAGAAATTTCATGAAAGAATTTCACCCAGATAAATTCCATGACAATCCAGAAGCCTTAAAAGAAGCAGAAGAGAAAAGTAAACGAATTATTGAAGGTTACCATTTCTTAGTGAGTATTTCTCCTGAAACGGCAGAAAACAATAAAGAATCTTATTTGGAAAGCATTAACAACAGTGTAATTGTTGATTTCCAATACAAAGGACAAGTTTTAAAAATTGATTTTTCTGATGGAAATAGTTATGAATATTTTGGAGTTTCTCAAGATGTTTACAAAAAATTATGTCAGTCAGATTCTCAAGCTCGTTTCGCTAGAAGAAAAATTTGTACAGTATTTACATACAGAGCCGTTACACAAACAGTAACTGCATAATTTATATCTTTTTAACACAAAATAGCTTTGTATAAAGTTATGTTAATGGATATTTAAGTAAATTTGCAATCATTAAAAATAGAATGTTATGAAATTAGGTGCAACAGAAATCATTTTGATACTTGCAGTTGTATTATTGTTATTTGGAGGTAAGAAAATTCCTGAATTAATGAAAGGTTTAGGAAAAGGTATCAAAGAATTCAAAGATGCTTCTAAAGGTGAGGATACTTCAAAAGAAGTAAAAGAAGAAAATAAATAGTAAATCAAGAAAAATGTATCGAACATTTGCTGAAGTAAAGAAAGCGATTACTTCAGGAGTTTCTGTATTGGAAATAGTTGAAAATTACATTTCTAAGATTAAAGAAAATTCTGATTTAAATGCATTTTTAGAAGTTTTTGAAGATTCTGCTCGTCAAAAAGCGGTTGAAGTTGATCAACGTATCAAAGATGGTACTGCAGGTCGATTAGCTGGAATGGTGATTGGTTTAAAGGATAACTTATGTTACACGAACCACAAAGTTTCTGCTTCTTCAAAAATTTTGCAAAATTTCGAATCATTATATACTGGAACAGCTGTTCAACGATTAATTGATGAAGATGCAATTATGATTGGACGTTTAAATTGCGATGAATTTGCAATGGGGAGTTCGAATGAAAATTCAGCTTTTGGTCCAGTTAAAAACCCATTAAATAAAAGTTTAGTACCTGGTGGTTCATCTGGTGGTTCTGCCGCTGCTGTTGCTGCTGGACTTTGTACTGCAACTTTAGGAAGTGATACAGGTGGATCAATTCGTCAACCTGCTTCTTTTACTGGAACGTTTGGTTTAAAACCAACTTACGGAAGAATTAGTAGACATGGATTAATTGCTTACGCTTCTTCATTTGATCAAATTGGTCCGTTCACAAATTCAATCGAAGATTCAGCTTTATTGTTGGAAATAATGGCTGGAAAAGATGAATATGACAGTACTGTTTCATCAAAAAAAGTAGAAAACTATGCTTCTTTTGAAAAACCAGCTAAATTAAAAATTGCTGTTCTTCAAGAAAGTTTGAAAACGGAAGGTGTTGACCCAGAAGTAGTAACTAAAATGAATCAAGTCATTGAAAAGTTAAAAGCGGATGGTCACGAAGTTGAAAATGTTTCGTTTCCCTATTTGGAATACATGGTGCCAACTTATTATGTATTAACAACTGCTGAAGCTTCTTCAAATTTATCTCGTTTCGATGGGGTTCATTATGGTTATAGAAGTCCTGAAGCTGTTGGCGTTGAAGCAACCTACGTAAATTCAAGAAGTGAAGGTTTTGGCCCAGAAGTTCAACGTAGAATTATGGCTGGAACATTTGTCCTTTCAAACGAATTTTACGATGCCTATTATACTAAAGGTCAAAAAGTAAGAAGAGTATTAAAAGATAAAACGGACGAGATTTATAAGAATTTCGACATGATGATTCTTCCAACAACTCCTTCAACTGCTTTTCCTTTAAATGCTGTAAAAGATCCAATTCAAATGTATTTGCAAGATATTTTTACAGTTCACGCAAATTTAACTGGAAACCCAGCAATCTCTTTACCATTAGGACAACATTCAAATGGGATGCCTTTTGGAATTCAAGTTATGGCTGATCATTTCAAGGAAAAAGAATTATTTAATTTCTCATCCTATCTTACTGAGATAGCCTAAGATTTAATTATGATAAAAAATTGTTTAATTGTTATTGTTAGTTTTTTAAGTTTTATTTCAATTGGTCAAGTACCTCCTGTTGTAAAACCTGTGGATTCTACTATTATAAAAAAAGATCCATTTTACATAACTGTTGAACAAACATTAAATGCTTTTTACGATGAAGTTGCGAATCAATCAAATTATGATTCTATCATCAATGCATTAAAATATGAATCTGGTGTAACTCCAAAATTTTCTGACGAAGTTTATTGTGAACGTTTGGAGAAAATGAATGAAATGACACCTTTTCATTTAGATTGTACACCACCTGCTTTAGCAACAATAAAATTTTTCGCTGAAAACAGAAGAAGTTTTGCAAGAGTAGTTCTTGGAAGATCTCAATTGTATTTTGAGATGTTCGAAGAAAAATTGGCGATGTATGGTTTACCAAAAGAATTAAAGTTTTTAGCTGTAATTGAAAGTGGTTTAAGACCGCAAGTAAAATCGAGAGCTGGTGCATTAGGATTATGGCAATTTATGTACCGTACTGGTTTATATTATGGATTAAATGAAAATTCATACATCGATGAACGTATGGATCCTGAAAAAGCTACAGATGCTGCTTGTCGCTACTTGAAAAAATTATATGACATTTATGGTGATTGGAATTTAGCGCTTGCTTCTTACAATGCAGGTCCTGGTAATGTCAACAAAGCGATTCGTCGTTCTGGAGGTAAAACAACTTATTGGGAAGTTAGACCTTTTTTACCAGCTGAAACACAAGGATATGTTCCAAACTTTATAGCTGCAGCTTATTTATTAACGTATCATGCTGAACATAATATTATTCCAATTGAAGCAAAATGGAAATATGCTCAATTAGATACAATGTGTTTATCTACTGGTATTCACATGTCAACAATGACAAAATTGACGGGTTGGTCATTAGATGAAATTCAATCATTAAATCCTATCTATAAAACAGGATATATTCCAAGAACGAACCCTCCACAATGTATTACTGGACCGTTATTGGAAATCGGAAAATTAGTAAGTGTTGAAGATGAATTATATGCATTAGAAAAACAATTATATTCTTCATATACAGCAACAGAACCATTAGCTGCCGAAAAAGATACAGTTGAGACACTTAAAGTAAGTGGAAGTGATGCTGTGACATCTTCAGCTATTAATACAGATGCATTTGTTTATCACACGGTATTAAGAGGTGAAACGATTGGTCGAATTGCTACAAAACATGGTGTAACTGTAAGTCAAATTATGACTTTAAACAATATGAAAAGCACTTCATTGTATGCAGGTCAACGTATTAAGGTGAAACAAGTTGGTGCGAAAACACCAATTGAAACGGATCCAAATGCTGTGTTAAATCCATCAGATTCAGTTACTGTTCAACCTGTTGTTGAAGAAATTAAACCTGTGAAACCAGTAAAAGTAAAACCGGTTATTAAAAATTATAACGTACGTTCAGGAGATACTTTCTCAAAAATTGCTCAACGACATAACTTAACGCAACAACAATTAAAACGTTTGAACCCTGGAATCAATGAAAATAGATTAACGGTTGGACAACGTATTCGAGTAAAATAGTTGCTTTAAACCATTAAACTAACTTTCATGGTAAAAATTTCAGCCGTTATTATTACATTCAACGAAGAAAAAAATATCGGTCGTTGTTTAGAGTCACTTCAAGGAATCGTAGATGAAATTGTTGTTGTTGATTCATTCTCAAAAGATAAAACTAAAGAAATTTGTGAATCATATAATGTCAAATTTGTTGAACATAAATTTGATGGACACATTGAACAAAAAAATTGGGCAATCACTCAAGCTTCTTTTCCTCACGTCCTATCTTTAGATGCAGATGAAGCGTTGGATGAAACGTTGAAAAAAAGCATCTTAGAAGTTAAATCAAATTGGCAATTTGACGCCTATTCTATGAATCGTTTAACGAATTATTGCGGAAAATGGATTCATCATTGCGGTTGGTATCCAGATGTTAAATTAAGACTTTGGGATTCTTCTAAAGGTGAATGGGGTGGTGATAATCCGCATGATAAATACGAATTGGCTGATAAATCAAGTCCAACAAAACATCTTAAAGGAGATATTCTTCATTATAGCTATTACACTTTAGAGGATCATTACAAACAAGTAAATTATTTCACGGATATTCTTTCTAAAGCGCAATTTAAACGTGGCAAAAAAGCACCATTGATTACCATGTTGATGAGTCCAATAGTGAAATTCAATAAAGATTATATTATCAAATTAGGAATTTTAGATGGAAAAGCTGGATTTACAATTTGTAGAATTTCAGCCTACGCTACTTTTTTAAAATATAAAAAACTTAGAGCACTTCACCTAGCAGCAAAAAAAGGATAAGATGATTAAACAGATTGATCTTACGAACAAAAAAGTCATCATCAGTAGAACGGATAGTATTGGTGATGTGATGTTAGTTCTTCCTATTTGCACATGGTTGAAAGCTAATTTCCAAGGAATCTATATCTACTTTCTTGGTAATGCTTATACCAAAGCGGTTGTAAACTCATATGATTCAGTAGATGAATTCATTGATTGGAAAGAATTAGAATCTAAATCGAAAGAAGAGCAAATTAGCTTTCTAAAAGCTTTGAATACCGAAGCAATTGTTCATGCATTTCCAAGAAAAGAAATAGCGAAGCTCGCTAAAAAAGCGAAAATAAACTTTCGTATTGGTACTTCTCATCGCTTATTTCATTTTTTAACCTGCAATGTTAAAGTTGATTTTACGAGAAAAAACTCGCCTTATCATGAATCACAATTAAATTTTGAATTACTTCGACCATTTGGTTTGACTTCTATTCCTTCATTGGAAGAAGTGAATGAAATGACCAAAAACTTTGTAGCGAAAAAAGATGAATTACCAGAATTCATAAATGAAAAATTATCTTCAAATAAAACGGTGATTTTACATCCGAAATCGCAAGGAAGTGCTGTTGAATGGGGTGTGAATCATTATATTGAATTAGCGCTTCAATTAGAACAAAAAGGATATACTATTTTCTTTACAGGAACTGAAAAGGAAGGTTTACTATTCCGTGATCAAGTTCCTTTTTCTGAAAATATTATTGATACTACAGGAAAATTAACTTTGGAGCAATTAATATATTTCATTTCAAAAGTCAATGCGTTAGTCGCTTGTTCAACTGGACCACTTCATATCGCCGGATTTACAGGAATTACGACTGTTGGTTTGTTTTCTCCAAGAAGACCGATTCATCCAGGAAGATGGAGAGCTTTGGGAAAAGATGTTCATATTTTAGTGAATAATGAAAATTGCCCTACTTGTGCTGCTAAACAAAAATGCAATTGTATTGAACAGATTTCAGTAGAACGTGTGTTGAATGAAATTTAAAAAAACAATAAATCATTTAACGTTTTCAAATCTTTACATCAGTATTGCTGCAGGAGTAATCTGTTCTGGATTAAGCCATTTATTAAATTACGATCAAGTTTTTGAAATTGGAATTTTCGTTTTTTCGAGCACATTAAGTGTTTATTCGTTTCAGCGTTTAGTGAAATATAAGTTGGAAGAAAAAAGGGAATCTGAATTGAATTCATGGCTAGAAAAAACAATCAAAATTCAAATTATTTATATTTTACTCTCTGCAATTCTTTCGATTTACATTTACTTTTTCAGATTAAATGCCTTTGAAAGCACAAAATGGTGGATGGCTCATTCGCTTTTATTGAGTATTCTGTATGCAGTAAAAATAAACGGGAAAAGTTTGCGTGATGTTCCTTATCTCAAAATGCACTTAATTGCAATTGTATGGTGTAAGGCATTGTTATTTCCAGTCTTATTGAACAATGATTATGAATCAACAAATTTGCTATTTATTTTGATTCATTATTTCTTATTCATTGCATTATGTATTCCGTTTGATATAAGAGATTTAAATCACGATGACTCCTCTTTAAAAACATTGCCTCAACTAGTTGGAGTAATTAATTCTAAATTAATAAGCATTACAGCATTTCTATTTTTTGTAATCAGCTCAATCGTATTAAAACCCGATTTAATTGGGTATAATTTTTATATTTTATCAATCATTATCGGGTTCATTATTCTTTCATTCGCTTCTGAAAAACGAAAAACCTTCTACTACTCTATTCTCATTGACGGAATAATATTATTGTTAGGGTTTAGCTATTTGTTATAACAACAAAAGGTGGTTTCGACTCCGCTCAACCACCTTTTACCTTTTTATTGTATTATTTATAATGCTGATTATACCAATTCCAACATTTTATCCATCACTTCTTGAGAATCCCAATTAGCTTCGATATTTGGCATTTTCATTACCTGTTCCATAATCGCGTTTTGAGCTTTCCCATTTTCGATTACTTTATTGTAACGAATATGGCTAAAAGTTACTTGAGAATACAATGGAATCCATTTTTCAGGATGTAAATTACTGAATTTAGCTTCAATTTTTTTACGTAATAAAAATTCAGGATTTGCTGTTAAATCACGCATTTCAACATAATTCATCAACGATAAATCAATAATTGCATTTCCGTCTGGAACTCTTGTTTTTGAGTAAGCGCTTAACAAACCATCCCAATTTCCATTTGCATCATCTAACATTTCTTGGAAGATCATACAATCTTCAAATCCACAGTTCATTCCTTGTCCGTAGAACGGTACAGTTGCGTGAGCTGAATCACCTAACAACAATACTTTATTTTCAAAATTCCAAGGGCTACATCTCACCATCACCAATGCAGAAGTAGGATTCTCAAAATAATCATCCAATAAAGTTGGCATTAATGGCACAGCATCTGTAAATGTTTCATTGAAAAATGCAGCTACTTTTTCACGTGTATTGATTGTATCAAATGATTTTTCACCATACATTGGGAAGAAAAGTGTACAAGTGAAACTTCCATCCATGTTCGCTAAAGCAATCATCATGAATTCACCTCTTGGCCAAATATGTAAACAGTTTTTATCTAATTTGTGCGTCCCATCTTCGTTAGCAGGAATGATTAATTCCTTATATCCGTGATCTAAATATTTTTGAGAATAATCAAACATGGGTGTTTTTTGCATTCTAAAACGAACCGCTGAAAAAGCTCCATCAGTTGCGAAAACTTTATCGAAAGATTCTTTAACCTCTTGTTTGTTAGCTGTGTCTTCAAAAATTAATGTATTTGAATCCAACTCAATGTCTTTACATTTGTGATTAAAGTTGTATTTAATTGAAGGATATTTGTCCGCCAAATTCATCAGTTTTTGGTTCAATCCACCTCTAGGTACAGAATAAATTGCCTGACCATCTTTACCATATTGTTGGTAAGATAAACTTCCATCAACAGCATGCATACAACGCTGGTACATTGGAATCGCCATCTCTTTAATATCGCCATCAATTCCTGCAGCTTGTAAAGCTCTCCACCCTCTGTCAGATAACGCTAAATTAATCGATTTCCCAGCTAATAATTTAGCTTTACGTAAATCAGGTCTATTTTCAAAAACAGTAACATCATATCCTTTTTTTGCCATTAAGATAGCTTGTAAACTACCTACTAAACCTGAACCAACTATTCCAATTTTTTCCATAATTTTTATTTTTAAAGAAATTAGATCGCTAAGCTTCTCTTAGCTTTTAGATATTAGACCACTTCGTTTTTAGACTAATGCGTCTAAACATCTAAACATCTAACTTCTAAATATCTTATTTAATCGATTTCTCTAATAACTGTCCAAAGTAATACACATCCTCAAATGAATTGTACAATGGAGCTGGTGCAACACGAATAACGTTTGGCTCTCTCCAATCTGCAACAACACCTTCATCTGATAAAGCATCAAATAAAGCTTTCCCTTGTCCGTGCGCTAAGATTGATAATTGTGCTCCTCTTTTTGTTTTATCTCTAGGCGTAATGATTTCAAAAGAACATCTTTCTTTATTTTTCTCTGAAATATCATCAATCACAAACTCTAAATAAGCAGTCAATAAATCTCTTTTTGTTCCAATACGACCCATTCCTGCTTCATCAAAAATATCCAGTGAAGCTAAATGAGCAGCCATTCCGATAATCGGCGCATTACTCAATTGCCAACCTTCAGCACCTTTCATAGGATTAAATCCTGGATTCATTAAAAAGCGAGTTTCTTTATCATAACCCCACCAACCTGCAAAACGAGGTAATTCAGGTTTGTAAGAGTGACGCTCGTGAACAAATAATCCTGAAACTCCACCTGGCGAAGAGTTTAAATATTTGTAACTACACCAAGCTGCGAAATCTACTCCCCAATCATGTAATTGTAAATTGATATTACCTGCAGCATGAGCTAAATCAAATCCTGCATAAGCACCCACTTTATGAGCCGCTTCTGTAATTTTTTTCATGTCGAATAATTGACCAGTGTAGTAATTTACACCACCAATCATAACTAATGCTAATTCATCACCAACCTCTTCAATTTTAGCTAAAATATCTTCTTCACGAATTAAATGTTCACCTTCTCTTGGAGCTATTTCAATTAAATCCGTTTCAATATTTAACCCATGAAATTTTACTTGCGTTTCCAACGCATATTGATCACTTGGAAATGCTTTTGCTTCACAAATCAATTTTGTTCTTTTACCTTTTGGTTGGTAAAACGAAACCATTAATAAATGAATATTTGTTGTTAAAGAATGTGTTACTACAACTTCTAAAGGTTGAGCACCAACAACTTTCGCGATTTTATTTGTTAAATTTTCATGGTATGAGAACCAAGGTTTTTTAGCCAAAAAGTGACCTTCAACACCATATTTTGCCCACGCATCTAGTTCTTCAACGATATAATCTTTCGTAGATTTAGGTTGAAGCCCTAATGAATTTCCAGTAAAATATCTTACCTGTTTTTCATGAAAATTAGGCATGTAAAATTTATCTCTAAAACTTTTTAATGGATCAACAGCATCTTGTTGTTGAGCATAAGAAAGCGTATTTTCGAATTGACTCATTGTATGTGTTTTACTGAATGTAGATTTCGTATTTAATTGAATCAAAGATAAGGAAGACTAAACTTTTTTCAACAAATAATTAGGTCTTTTTTAAGATTTAAACAAATTAAATTTTATTCGTTTAAATTGTAATGTATCTAAAAAAACAAAAAGTCGAATCTAATGAATCCGACTTTTTGTTTACAAACAAACAACCTAAATAATAAGTTATTTAAACTTTTAATTTAAAATATAATATGTACTTAAAATAACATCTATAATTACACTAACAATTGCTGCTGAATAAATCCATCTCATTGGCGCTATCGCTAATAAAAAGCTTAATGTCGTCATTGTTGGAATTACAACAATTGTCAACGCTAGTACATTGTTAATCGCACCTAAACCAACTGTCATTCCTCCTAAACACCCAACAACTAATAATGCAATACAGATTACACCAAAACGATTCTCTTCAGAAACATTTAATATTCTTTCAAATCCTGTAAGATTTTGTACTTCAGTTTTCATAGATTTTATAATTGAAATTTAGATTACAAATCTCTTTGAATTGATATTAAAAAAGAATGGGATTTATTCTAAAATAAACAGATAAAAATCAGTTTTTTTCATGATTTGCTATGTTTTCATAGAAAAATAGAGGGTTTTAATAAAATAACACAAACAAATTCATGTAATCCTAATGGGTTATTATTCAAAAATAAATCCCTACTTTTGCCTCATAAAATGAATACGAACAAAAAAATTGCAGTTATTGGAGGCGGAAGTTGGGCAACAGCTTTGGTTAAAATCCTTTCAACGAATTTATCTACTGTAAATTGGTGGATGAGAAGTGATGCTGCAGTTACTCATGTTAAAAATTACAAACACAATCCTAAGTATTTACAATCTGTAGAATTTGATGTTTCTAAACTTTTCATAAGTTCCGATTTGGAAGCTATTATTGCTCCTGCTGATATTGTGATCATTGCTACACCATCAGCTTTTTTAACTTCTACTTTTGAAAATTTCAATACAGATTTATTAAAGGATAAAGTTGTTTTTTCTGCTGTAAAAGGTATCATTCCAGAGTACAATGCAATTCCTGCAAGATTTATTCATAAAACCTTTGGGACACCTTATCAAAATATTGGAATTATTTGTGGACCTTGTCATGCGGAAGAAGTAGCACTTGAACGTTTGTCTTATCTAACGATTGCTTGTCAAAAAGAGAAACATGCCAAAGAAATGGCTAAAATGCTTTCTTGTCGTTACATCAAAACAACGATTTCTGATGATTTATTTGGGACAGAATTTTCTGCTGTTTTGAAAAACATTTATGCATTAGCTGCTGGAATTTGTCATGGTTTAGGTTATGGAGATAATTTCCAATCAGTTTTGATATCAAATGCCATTCAAGAGATCGAAAATTTTATTGATGAGATTCACCCAATTCACCGAGATGTTAAATCTAGTGCATATTTAGGAGATTTATTAGTAACTGCTTATTCTCAATTTTCAAGAAACCGTTCGTTTGGACATATGATTGGAAAAGGTTACTCTGTGAAAACAGCTCAATTAGAAATGGACATGATTGCAGAAGGATATTATGCTACAAAATGCCTAATCGAAATCAATAAAAAGTTTCAAGTTGAAATGCCAATTGTTGATGCTGTGTTCAATATTTTATACAAAAATGCTTCACCTGTTACTGAAATTAAATTACTGACAGATAAACTCAGCTAATATTTCTTAAGAAAATCAAATAAGACAATGACTTTAAAACAAGATTAAGTAAGTTGTCTATTTTCCTATTTTTATTTTAATTTTGCCGAAAAGTTTGTTGTATGAAAGTGTTCAAATTTGGAGGTGCTTCTGTAAAAGACCCTTCTGCAGTTAAAAATGTTTCGCAAATTCTTGCATTGTTTAATGGTCAAAAGATTACTGTTGTGGTTTCTGCCATGGGTAAGACAACCAATTCTTTAGAATTAATAGTTGATGCATTATGGAACAGAGAAGAAGCTAAATACAATGAATTAATAGATGAACGTTTACAATTTCATTTAAGCATCTTAAACGGGTTGTTTTCTGAAAAACATTATTCAATCTATAAAAAAGTAGAAGACATTTTTGAACAGTTAAAACAAAAATTTCATTTACCTGTTTCCGAAAATTACGATTATGAATACGATCAAATTGTTTCTTTAGGTGAGGTCCTTTCATCACTTATCGTTACAGCTTTTTTGAAAGAAGAAGGTCATTTAGTTGATTGGGCTGATTCAAGAAAATTGATCCGTACCAACAATTTATATAGAGAAGGAAACGTAGAATGGGCGAAAACAGAAGAATTGATTCATTCTCGTTTTGAACCACTTTTCAAAGATTCAAATATCGTTATTACGCAAGGTTTCTTAGGGCATACATCTGAAGGTTTCACTACCACTTTAGGCCGTGAAGGTTCAGATTATACTGCAGGAATATTTGCTTACTGTTCAAATGCTGAAAGTGTCACAATTTGGAAAGATGTACCAGGTATGTTAAATGCTGATCCAAAATGGTTTGATAATACGGTGAAATTAGACAGTATTTCGTTTAAAGAAGCGATTGAACTTTCATATTATGGTGCAACTGTTATTCATCCAAAAACAATTAAGCCACTTCAAAACAAAGGTATTCCGTTGTATGTTAAATCATTCATTGATCCAAATGCTGATGGAACAGTTATACAAGAATCAATGGAAAACGATCATTTGATCCCATCTTTTATTTTCAAGATGAATCAAATCTTATTATCAATTACTCCTAAAGATTTTTCATTTATCGTTGAAGAAAATTTAAGTGACATTTTTCACAGATTGGCAACTATCAATGCTAAAATTAACTTAATGCAAAATTCTGCCTTAAGCTTTTCAATTGCCTTAGATAAAGATAAAATAGACATTCAGAAATTATTGAATTTATTTCAAGATTCTTTTAATGTGAAATACAATGAAAACCTTGAGCTAGTAACAATTAGACATTTTGATCAGGCAACTATTGACCGTGTAACTGAAGGTAAAGAAATTGTAGTTGAACAAAAAACAAAGCAAACAGTTCGTTTCTTAATGAGAGATTTAGATAAGTAACTTTTGTGACATTTCGTTCCTAATTGAATTCTTAAGTTTGACTGAGCGAACAAAGGAAGTCTATTTAAACTAAAGATAAGATTATGAAAAAGAACATGGGATCAATGGACAAAGTTATTAGAATCATCATTGCGATAGTTTTAATTGTACTTTTCACAACTGGTAAAATTAGCGGAACAACAGGAGTTGTATTATTGGCTTTAGCCGGAATTTTTGTATTAACAAGCTTAATTAGCTTTTGTCCTCTATATCTTCCTTTTGGAATAAATACTTGTAAAAAGAAGTAAGATAATATTTTGGTATTCTTTTAAATAGCGTTCATAGATGAATGCTATTTTTTTGTCTAAAAATTTAGTTCTTTTTGCCGGAAATTCAACTAGAATACTATATTTGTTAGTGTAAGTAAATTATTTTTAGTTAGTAAACCCGTTTAGTATCTAAATAAACTATTTTGAATAAGAAAGATCAATATTTCGAGGTCATAAATAAATTCGCTGTTGAGCTATTAGAAGCTCAAACGGAAGATGAAATAGTTTGGGCACTTGCGAAAAATGCGATCGCTGAATTGGGATACGTCGATTGTGTAATTTATCTGTTAGATGATGAAACAGATAAATTGATTCAAAGAGCGGCACATGGTCCTAAAAATCCTATTTCTTTAGAATTAATGAATCCTTTACCGCTGAATTTTGGTGAAGGAATTGTTGGTTCTGTGGCAGTATCAAAAAAAGGTGAAATTGTAAATGATACATCATCGGATAAACGTTATATTTCTGATGATGCAACTCGATTATCTGAAATATCAGTTCCAATTGTCTACAAGAACAAAGTATTAGGCATTATCGATTCTGAACATCCAGAGAAAAATTATTTTAATCACGATGATCTTCAGATTTTAACAACAATCGCTTCGATGACAGCGACAAAACTTGTACAAACGAAATCAACAGAGGAACTTGTTCGTTTAAAAAGAAATCTAGAAGTCATTATATCTGATCGAACGTTAGAGCTTAAAAAAGTTCTAATAAAGGTCAATAAGCAAAAAAATGAAATCACTGAAAGTATTCATTATGCGAAAAGAATACAAAAAGCAATACTTCCAACCGAGAAGTTAATTAAAGATTATTTTGATGATTTTTTTATCTTCTATCAACCAAAAGATATTGTTGCTGGAGATTTTTATTGGTTTGAAAAAGTCAATAATGAAATTATCTTTTCTGTTGCTGATTGCACTGGTCATGGCGTCTCTGGAGCAATGGTGAGTATTGTTTGTCACAACGCTTTAAATCGTTCCTTGTGTGAATTTCAATTGCAAGAACCCGCATTAATATTAAATAAAGTCAAGGAATTAGTCATTGAGACGTTTGAAAAAAGCGAAGAGCAAGTTCTTGACGGAATGGATATCGCCCTTTGTTCTTTAAATCCAGAGACAAAGGTTTTAAAATACGCTGGAGCTAATAATCCGCTTTACATCATTCGAGGTGAAGAATTATTAGAAATCAAGCCAGATCGTCAGCCAATTGGTAAATACGATGTTGAAACTTCTTTTACATCACATGAATTTCAATTACAAACTGGAGACACAATCTATATTTTTTCAGATGGTTTCCCGGATCAATTTGGGGGTGAAAAAGGAAAGAAATTCAAATATGCTCCTTTCAAAAAATTACTTCTGGATGTTAATCAATTCCCAATGCATCTTAGAGAATCAAAATTAAGAGAGGCTTTTAAAGATTGGAAAGGTAAATTGGATCAAGTTGATGATATTACAATTATCGGTGTTTCTGTATAAACAAAAAACTCCCAAATAAATTAATAAATGGGAGTTTCAATATTACTAATGTTCTTACTTAAACTTTTTCTTTAATTCTCTTTTTAAACTTTCAGCATCAAATTTATTCGCTTCTGTTCCATCGTATAATTTCATTACGTTTCCATTCCACAAATACATGACTCCTGGCGTATTGTAATCATTTCCTAACTTATTCCAAAACTCAATAACTCCAATTACTTGATAAGGGAAATTGATCTGTGTTTCTTTATAAAATTCCGGAATCAATTCTGCTTCTTCATCCATGAATAAAATCGAAACTTTAGGGAAATCTTTGTCTTTCGCTAACTTTTTAATTTCTTTTGCTGCTTCTCTACAGTGCTCACAACCTGGCACAAACATGCACAAGATTTGTTTTCCTTCATTGATGTTTACTGCTTTATTTCCTCCTGTTGTGAATGTATAACTTGAAAAAGCAGATTTCACAGGTTTAGGTGCTTTTTCCTCGATTTTCTTTTCCTCGATTTCTTTTATAGATGTTTTTGATGATCCCTTTACGGCAACTGTAGAATCTTTTTTCGCAATAACTGTTTGAGTTGGCTCTTCAATAATTTTAGGCATTTCAACGGTTGAAGGTAAACTAACTTCTTTTATTGAATTTTCAGTTAGACTAGGTGTTTTCTCAAAAAACATAAACATTACCAAAGCCGTTCCAAAATACAAGGCTAATAAATTACCAAATTTGCTCTGCTCTTTTGCTGTTTCAGTTACATTTCTATACAAATAAATCAATAAACCAATTGTCACTATATTTTTAAGAAATGCCTCTAAAGGAGTCATTGGTAACCATTGTCCGAAACAGCCACAATTTCCATTCATTGCACCATGCTTGTACATTTCCATTGAAAGATGTATACAAAAAATAGCCAATAATCCAATCGTAACTGGAATAATAAATCGTTTGATATACTGATTTTGAAGAACCGCAATTCCAAGTGCAATTTCTGCTGCTATAATCAATCTAGTTAGTAAATAAGCTGTGTCCCAAGAAGCGATTTTTAAATCAACCATTTGTTTTTCAAAGGCCCAAATCGGATCCATTTTGGACAAACCAGAAACTATAAATAAAATAAATACGATTATTCGAGCTGATAAGGGTAAATACTGTTTTACTTTTTCCATGTTTAAACTTTGATTTGTTATTGTCTAAGCTAAAATTACTGTTTATTTTTTTATCTCTCCAACAATTTAACTTCATTTTAACGATCAACCTTGGTATCTAAAAGTATAGTAAATTGATCAGATTATTCCGATTTTGGCTTATTCGGTTTGAATTTTCGTTTGAAATTTTTCTTTGGTTTATGAAACGCTTGAGCTACTTTCCATTCTGGTTGAGCACCTAATGCTTCAGGTAATTCTAACTTTGGAATTTCTGCTTCTATCAAACGTTCAATCTTTTGCATACGACGCATATCTTTTTCATTGATAAGTGTGTATGCCTCTCCTTTCGTGTTTGCTCTAGCCGTTCTTCCTATTCTGTGAACATAGTCTTCAGCATCATGTGGTGCATCATAATTGATCACCATATTGATTTCTTTGATATCAATTCCTCGACTCATTACATCAGTTGCTACAAGTATCCTTGTCTTCTTTGATCTAAATTGACTCAACACTTCTTCTCGTTCACTTTGCTCCAAATTTGAAGAAATTCCTTTTGCTGGAAAACCAGATTTTTTCAATTGAAATACGATTTCATTCACGTTACTTTTTGAAGAAGTAAAAATAATGATACTCGTATATTCTGGTTTTTGCTCTAATATGTGCTTTATTGCTCCAACTTTTTGATTGTCAAACGTCAGATAAACGTTTTGTGAAACTCCTGCTGCTGGTTTTGAGATCGATAATGTAATTTCCTCTTGGTTTTTTAATAATTTAGACGCTAAGGTTCTAATTTTAGGAGGCATTGTCGCACTAAACAATAATGTTTGTCTTTCTTTTGGTAAATGTGAAACGATTTTTTCGATATCATCTGAAAATCCCATATCCAACATTTTGTCCGCTTCATCTAAGATCAAATGTTTGACATGTTTGAAATTCACATAACCCATTTGCAAATGCGAAATCAATTTTCCTGGTGTTGCAACTATGATATCTGTACCATCTTTTAAAGCTTCTTTTTGAGCTTCCCAATTTTTACCATCTCCACCACCATAAATAGCTTGTGAACCAACAGATATATAATAGGATAAACCTTGAATTTCTTGTTCGATTTGAATAGCTAATTCTCTCGTGGGAACAATGATTAATGTGTCAATTGTTGTATCCATTTTACCAACCAACTTGTGTAATATTGGTAAAATAAATGCAGCTGTTTTTCCTGTACCTGTTTGAGCACAAGCAATTAAATCTTTATTGTCTAATATTTTTGGTATCGCAAATTCTTGTATTGGTGTTGGCGTTTCAAAGCCCATTTGAGAAATTGCTTCTAGTACATCCTCGTGTAATTCTAATTCTGAAAACTTCATAGGACTAAGTTAGCGATAAATAACGAATTAGGAAAAAGTAGTATCAATGTCCTTTTCTAGAGATTTCAATTTTTCCAATTTTCAAATAGAACGATTTTCTTCCTTTTGTTTTAGATTTCGAAATTTTAAAATCTACTTCTTTTTTTGTTAAATGACTCAATTGCTTTGTAATCGGTTGAATTGGATTTTGCATTTCATTCATACCATACATAGTAACAGGTAAGTTTGAAGGTGTAGATTTTTGAACTGAACGTTTAGTATCACTTTTTTCAATTTCTAAATCATTAATGTCAATTGAATTTGGAAGATTTATTTTTTTCAAGTCTAACGATACAATTTCTTTTTTGGAACTATATCCTTCATTAGAAATTGAATAACTTATTTTTTGAGTTGAAATCTCATCCAAATCTAAGGAATTGACAGATGCAATGATTGTATTTGTTGTTTCAACATATTGTTGAGTAGAAGTAGATTGATTTGTAAAATCGATTTTATCTCCTTTTTTTACTTGATTTTTTGAAGTAGGTTTTACAACTGCCAATTGATCTGATCCATTATTCGTTTCAAAATTCAGATTGAAAAATAAAATGAAAATTGCAGCAATCGAAGCAACAATACTCCACATTGGAATAATTTTTCTTTCTTTCTTTAAGTGCTTCTTATCTTCATAAACAATCCCTAAATCTGCTTTCAATTGAGTTGCAATTAATTCACGTTCTATTTTTTGAAGATTTACATTTTTCGAAAGAAAAGCATCGACTTCTTTGATTTTATTAGAATTCAGTAAGTTTTCTGTTTTGGCAATCAAAAGCACTTCGATTGTTGAATTACTGACCGTCAATAAATTAAAGTCCGTTTGTTTTAACAGTTGTTTATCGAAGTCACTTAGTTGTTCTTCTTTTTTAACAGGGAGAATTTGAATTTCATCAAAATTGACTTTACATTCAGGATGATCTGCTAGGAAAAGCTCCAACATAGTTTGCTCATGCTCACTTAAGTTTCCTTCCAGAAAATCAAGGTAAAAAGCCTCGTAATTATGTAAAGTTATCTTTTCCATTTTTTAAAGTACTAAATCCAAATCTCTAATGTATTCTTGCAGTGCTTTTCGAGCTCTAAAGATATACACTTTTACTTGAGATTCATTTAAATTGGTAATTTCTGCTATTTCAGTATAATTATAACCTTCGTAATCTCTCAATAAAACAACTGTTTTCTGAATTTCAGGCAAAGTCTTTAACGCCTCATCTAAAACTTCTTGTAAATCAAAGTTTTCCATTGAAGAACTTCTAGTATCGGCATTTGTTTTTTCAATATCTCCACTTTTTTGTTCTTTTCTAATCCAATCAATTATTGAATGGTAAGCTGTAGTGAACAAATATGATTTTACTTTTTCAAAACTAACTTCTTCATGTTTGATCCAAACTTTTGTGAATGTTTCCTGCACGATGTCTTTAGCTGACATCTCATTTTTAAGATGTTTCAGCGCAAAACGGAAAATGTTATCCGAGTATTCATCAACTGATAAATTGTACTCTTTTGCAGTCATATTCTCATAAGTTACTTATAAGACTCTCAAGTTAGCTTTTTGTTACAGCAAATTGAAAAAATAATTTGATTTATTGATTAATAAAATCAAAAAAGGTGTCTTAGACTAAGCTTAGACACCTTTTAGAATACAAATTAAAGTATTTTTATCTTATCACAAATTGTGAAGTTTGAGTTGAATTTCCTGTTGTAATATTCAATAAATACATTCCTGAGTTTAATTTATCTGTATTTAATAGAACTAAATTAGAACCTGATTTAGCTTTAATTAAATTGGTTTGTACGATTTTTCCAGTGATATCAACAACATTGAAAACTACTTCTTGATCGTTATCAACACTAAACTCTACATTCACCTCATCTTCTGCTGGATTCGGGTAAATCGAATAAACAGTATTTAAAGACTTTTCAGAAACACCAGCAATAACATTTGTCGTAGAAGGAGAACCTAAATACAAATTAATATCATCTAAATAAATGTTATTTCCTCCATTTCCTTCAAATCTAAATTTATACCTAAAATTAGAAACAAAATAAGAACTCGTGATATTTGTTACATGAATTGTTACCCAATCTGAAGGAGAAGATGGTGTCCAAGCAGAAGTCGACGTTAAACTTGAAAGAGTATTTCCTCCTATCGTTCTTCTAACATTCCAATCATCTCCACAATCATTAGATCCATAAATTTTTAAATATTCTGTGTTAGTTGATAAAACCTTTCTGTATGAATATTTAAAAGACAAAGTAACTACATCATTAGGAGTTAATCCTGATAAATCTACAGGAGCGCCATACAATTCATCATAGTTTGAACCAGCCTGACCGAAATTAGCCAATTTGACACATTTCTGACCAGTTGCAGCCGCAGTAGAACTATTTAACAATGCAAATGTGTTATTGCTTGCACCATCCACCACTGTCCATTCATTGATATTTGACAATGAAGTATAGTTTTCAAAACCATCAAAAAATGGCAATGTAGCTGGAGCCGCTAAAACTCTAATGTATGATGTTTTAGTTGCAGTTTGTGACGTTGAACCGTCAGTCGCAGTTAACACTACTGTATATAAACCTGGAGTATTATAAATCACTCCTGGATTTTGAAGAGTTGAAGTGGCTGGAGTAGCTCCCGTTAAAGTCCAAGTCCAACCTGTAGCAGCATTGTAAGTGTTATCTTCAAAATAAACAGAATCTCCAGCACAAATTATTGTTTTATCTGAAGTGAAATCAGCCTTACAAATAGTAGCATTACCATTTGTTCCAGTAAAATTTAAATTATTAGTTGTCCAAAGATTATTTCTACCTCCAATTGAGGATTGAAGTGCCGATCTCATTCTGCTTTTTTGACCTGGTGTATACATTTTAGAACAATAAGAATAGTCCATATAATTTTCAACATTGTCTACTACATCATAAGTCCATGAGCTTGTTATTCCACTTGCTGGATTCAAATCATTACAAGAATTGTTATTTAAATAACATGCAGAAACACCGATTGTTACAGGTGTATCTGATACATAATCGTCAATACTACAACTTGTTGGGTCGCCAGGATTGTTATTGTCACCCCATGTATGACTCAAATTTAACCAATGACCTATTTCATGAGTCATTGCTCTGCTTCGTAATTCACTTCCTGTTCCTATTGACCCAACATAATTATGCTTTATCCATATCCCATTCTCCATTAAAATTCCACCCGAATTTGATGGTTTATAAGTATAACCAGCTGCTCCACCTATTTCTGAACAAACAAATACATTTAAATATTTATTACTCGCCCATTCACCTTGATATACATTGTTACCTGCTCTAATTGCATCTACCTGTGCTCCTCCATCAGAACCATCAGATGTTATTGCATTTTGAGTATATGTAACACCACTAAAACACTGCCCATTTGGAGCTTTTGTTGCTAAAACAAATTCAATTTCAATATCAGCAGGAAGTCCTGTAAAAGCAGAGTGTACACTATTAGCATCAGCATTTTGTAAACGATAATCTCTATTTAATATAGCAACCTGATTTAATATTTGATCTCTAGAAATTTTTTCTATTCCACCATTATGTAAAATGTGAAATACAATTGGAATTTTGTAGATAGTAGCTTTTTCTGCTCCTGAAACTTTCTTTTGATTCTCAAGATTTTTTAAGATCTCTTGTTCTTCATTAAACATTCTTAATGCATCCGGATTTTGAAGCCTTGCCTTCATTTTTTTGTGCGAAGTACAATATTCTACATTCTCACCTTCTCTGCAATTGCTTTTATCAATTACAGTAGTTTGACCAAAAAGTATAGGGGTAAATAAGGTAAAAATAATACTTAAAGTATTTATTATTTTCATAGCAACAGTTTTAACAATTTCTGACTGCAATATATGAAAACAATATTTAAAATAATTAAAAAAATACTTGAACGGTAGTTATTGTTGATTAACCGTATAAAATTAGTCTATTGAATTATTCTTCAATTCTGCATCAACAATCTCTAACTCATGATAAAATTCATCTCCAAACGCTCGAATGATTGGTTCTTTTAAAAATTTATATACTTGAACATCTAATTTACTACCACACGCGCATGCTGGTTCGCAAATTTTCCATCGATCGTAATTTATAGCTTCAAATTCGTTGAATTTACGCACTCTAATTGGATATAAATGACAAGAAATGGGTTTTTTAAAATCGGTGAATCCTTCTTTATGTGCTTGTTCTACGGCACATTTTGTAATTCCTTGCTCGTCAAAATAAACAAATGCACATTCAGCACCATTGACTAATGAAGTTACTGGAACATTTTCATCATCCATATAAAATACTCCTTGTTTATCAACTACATCAATGCCTTCTTGACGCATAAATGGTTTGATTTTTTCAAGATCATCTTCTAATATAGATACTTCTTCAAATGTTAGTGGAGCCCCTGCATCACCATCAATACAACATTGACCTTTGCAAGCATTTAAATCACACACAAATTTCTCTTCAAAAATTTGCGTTGAAACGATTTTATCTCCTATCTCTACTAACATAAATGAATTTTCTACAAAGGTCTAAAAAAAGTCAAGAATTACAAGGTAAAAACTCCTTCTTTTACTTTCCTTACTATAAAGGATGAAAGTTTATAATTACTTAAAACCGTTTGTTCAATGTATTTTGCGCCTTTGATTTTTTTTAAACATTTTAATTGATTACAATTGCATTCAAATGGTTGCGTCATTTCCCATTCAGTTGATGGATAAAAAAAGGTTAATTCTTCGTTTATATCAATATGTTTTAAAGCGAATAATTCATTTTTTTCTAAATCAAAAAAAACATTCGGTTCACAACTGTGATTAATGTATTGAAGAAAAATAGGTTCTAATAAAAAATGTTCTTTATCACTTCGCTGAACAGTCAAATAGGTAGGTAATTCAAATACACCTCTGTTTCCAAAAGAAGTTAAGCTATCTCCGATTTGATATTCCTTATTACTCTTTAATAGTAATTGATTTGTCAATGTATCTTTCCATACTGATACAAAATCATGATTTTCTAAAACAATATTCATTTAACTATATCAATTTTGAATCAATAATTTTAAATAGCGTTCCACTCTTACTTCTTTGTCCAACTCAGTTTCATCATCTAAAAATTGAACAAATTCTTCGGAAAGTTTAGGGGCGATTAAATAGCCTTTCGTTCCTAGACCATTAAAAATAGAAAGCTTTGAGAATTCATGATGTCTTCCAATAATTGGCCTTCTATCTGGTGAAGTTGGTCTTATACCTGCTTTATGTTCTATTATTTCAAAAGGTGATTTCGTTAGAAGTTGAACTTTATCAAGTAAATCTGCTTTCCCTTCTTCTGTTAAATCTGTATTATTCGTATTCCAATCGTATGTAGCACCCAGTCTAAATTGTTTGTTTCCAATAGGTAGAAGAAAACATTTGCGATTTAACGATTCATTTTCATTGATTTGGTTAGATTCGATTGTCAAAACTTCTCCTTTTGTATGTTCAACAGGTAAATAACCAAACCAAGGATTTAAATTGTTGTTAGAACCCTCACAAAAAATGATTTCATCAAACAATTCTCCTTTATATGTTCCTAATTCAGGATTAAAGTCGTTGTAATTAGCGTGTTCTTCAATCAAGTGACCATTTTCTTGTATCCATTTTTTTCCAGCAGCTAAAAAAGGCGTTGTATCAACATAAGAAGAACCCTTGATTCTACCTGAACCAAAATCATTTTGAGCAGATGAATAATTATCATCTTCTTCTTTAATTGGCTCTAAATATTTTTCAAACCGTTCCGTATTTTGTTTTTCCAACCACATCACTTTTTCGTGTTCAGACGAAAACATTCGACGAATAGTGATTGGGTGATAAATCGAAATTCCAGTTTTAGTTGTTAAATCATTATAGAAATTTTCAGCAAAAGGTAGAAAATCATCTAATCGCCAGGATTTTGTCATTCTACGAAAAACCATTGGATTAATTTGACCTGCTGCAATAACTGAACTTTTATTTACTAAATTATCTAATAAAGTAACTTTATGTCCTGTGTTAATAGAATGAATACCAACGCAAATCCCTGATAAACCAGCTCCAACGATTAAAATTTTCTTTTCTTTTTTCATTTTGCCAATGCTAAACTGATAACGCTGATACAAACTTCGGGATTATTTTTCTGAATCGATTGAATTATTGCTTCCAATGTTGCTCCAGTAGTTATTACATCGTCCACAATAGCAATATGTTTATAATCTTGATGTGATTTTTTTCCAAGGGAAAATTTATTTTCTACATTTTCCCATCTTAAAAATCTGCCTTTCTTTGTTTGTGTTTGAGTATTTTCATTTCGAACAATAAAGTCATTTAGAACAGGTACGTTTAATTGATTTGAAATACCATCCGCTAATTTTTCACTTTGATTGTAACCTCTAATAAATCGTTTTTTAGGATGTAACGGAACAGGTATCAATGCATCTAAATCATTAAATATATCAACGTCTTTCAATTTTTGCCCTATCATTTCTCCAAATTGCACTCCTATTTCTGGCTTATCTTTGTATTTCAAAGCGTGTAAAATAGGCTGTACCTTTTTACCCTTCTCAAAAAAGAAAAGAGCAAATGTTCCTTTTAAGTTTATTCTACCCCAAAACAGTTGATCTAAGATTGTAGGTTCATCGTATCGTTCAAAATAAGTATACTGTAAATCGGCTTTGCAAAAAGGACAAATTTCATTCGATGATTCAGTCAATTCTTTTTGACAAATCAAACAGGTATTAGGATAAATTAAATGAACGATATTTCGCGTCCAATTTAAAAGATTTTTTAGTCGAATTTTCGAATTTCCCATATAGTTATTAAGGTATATTTCATATACACATTTTTATGTTAAAAACAACAAAAAATAAAACTTGACAAAGGTAAAAAACTGTCGTAAATTTAATGAATAATTGCAAAACTTATTTATTTTCAGATGATTGATGAATTTCAAATATTTATCGACAAATGAAGATTTTTTTACTGTGAATATCTTTAATTATGTGTTGATAAAATGTCTATCAATTGTAATCAAAGGGATTGCGAAAAGAATTGTTCATAACCTCGATACATTGTGAATTTCTTTACTTGTGAAAACTTAGAATTATAACAAATTTTGTATCCCTGAAAGATGACCAAATAATTAACGAATTATTAATTCATTTTACAGTAAAAAAAGAAAAACTGTACACAGAAAAGACAAGTATAAAAAACTTGAAATATTTATTACAAAAAACCAAAAAATGCAAGTAGCAGAACCAATTTTAGAACCGAACAATAATAGATTTGTTCTTTTTCCGATCCAACACGATGATATTTGGTCTTTTTATAAAAGAGCTGAAGCTAGTTTTTGGACTGCAGAGGAAATTGACTTATCTCCGGATTTAGTTGATTGGGAGACAAAATTAACGGATGATGAAAAACATTTCATTAAACACATTTTAGCATTTTTTGCTGCTTCTGATGGAATCGTTAATGAAAATTTAGCTGAGAACTTTGTGGCTGAAGTTCAATATACTGAAGCGAAGTTTTTCTATGGTTTCCAGATTGCAATTGAAAATATCCATTCTGAAACGTATTCATTATTGATTGATACGTACATTCAAGACAATGCTGACAAAAATTACTTGTTCAATGCAATCGATACATTGGACTGTGTAAAGAAAAAAGCGGATTGGGCGTTACGTTGGATTGAGAAAGGATCATTTGCTGAGCGTTTAGTTGCATTCGCTGCAGTTGAAGGAATTTTCTTTTCTGGTTCATTTTGTTCAATTTTCTGGTTAAAGAAAAGAGGCTTAATGCCAGGACTTTCATTCTCAAATGAATTAATTTCAAGAGATGAAGGATTGCATTGTGATTTTGCTTGTTTGTTGTATAACAACCATTTGAACAACAAACTTTCAAAAGATAAAGTGAAAGAAATCATCATGGATGCAGTTGCAATTGAAAAAGAATTTGTAACGGATGCGATACCAGT
>Ga0315909_10001173_pt1 | contig 35495 bp, 53 predicted proteins | sample LakEriMetagenome_11_FD_203527 | JGI IMG/M metagenome (GOLD analysis project Ga0315909, IMG submission 203527) | Freshwater fungal communities from buoy surface, Lake Erie, Ohio, United States - Buoy 2 MA125 | ecosystem: Environmental > Aquatic > Freshwater > Lake | place: USA: Lake Erie, Ohio... | reverse complement strand
TATTGAGCGTAAACACGATCAGCAACAAGGGCGGCAAAGTGCTCAATGTCACCATGCAGTGACAGGCCATTGTCTTCAATCAGTTTGAAAATTTCGTCTTTGGTCATGGCTTTTTCTGAAGTGAAATGGGGATGTAGATGCAGGCTTTGTCTTTTGAATTCTTAACCACCACACCCGAAGCCTTATGCCGCTTGCAATTCATGCACTTGGCATCAGGCTCTTTAGGCTGGCAACCAAGATAGTTCATGCTTCTCTCGCTTTCAGCATTGCGTCTGCAATGGTGTATGCCCATGCAGCATCATTTTCTGGCTGAAAGTGCATTGGATTGGCTTTGTTTGCCATAAACCCTTGCATAGCCTTAGCCGCAAAGTAGTCACGCAAGGTCATGCCAGTTTTGTAGATGGTTGACGGGTGGCTGAAATGCTCTGTGTTTATCTCTGTTGGAAATGCAGGTTCATTTTTCATGACGACCACCATGCCACCAGCAAGAGGGCCAAGCCAACGCCAATGGCCAAGGCTGTCAAATAATCTAAGAGGGATTCGGTTGAGGGTTTCATCGGTTTCTTTCGTTTAAGTTGATTGGTGTAACCATTGTGGACATAAAACAAATATGTTGCAACAATTATTTTTATCTGTTGTTTTTATACATATTCCGCAATTAGAATGCGGCCATGGAATCAATTCACACTATCAGGGCGAGGGCCAAGGCTCACAAGATCACCATGGCTGCGGTGTGCGAGGCCGCTGGCATCCAGCAGTCCCAAGTCAGCCGGTGGCTGTCTGGAACTGTGGAGCCTTTGTGGACATCAGTCAATCAATTGAACATTGCGCTCAATAAGCTGATCGAGGACAGATCACCAGTCACTATCGACTGACTCTGCTGCTGGCGCCTTGCCGGCCACCACGCCAAAATCACTGGCAGCACTTGGCTTTGCACCACCAAGCGAATCACCCTTGGCCAAGAGCATGATGTTGTTCAGGCCATACGACACACCCTTATTGCCAGCTTGGTCATAGGCATAAGCATTCAAGCTCACTCGGCCATAGTCGCCAGACACAATGTCTTGGCTGCCAATGATGTCGTGGCCATGGGCGTCCACAGCACCAGGCTTGGTCGTTGACTTAGTGTTGAAGAAGTAGTGACCCTTGTACTCATCGCCCAGTGGTGAGCCATCAGACTTGGTCTCGGTGTCGCCATCACGCAAGGGATTGCGCACAGTTTTGGGAATCTTGTCCCCGAACTTGGCGGTCAATGCGGCCTTGGCTGCCGCTTTCAATTGGTTCACAGTCTCGGTGTCTGATTTGGGGACCAGCACTTGGGTTGAGAACTCTTCTTTGCCGTTCATCTCATTCTTGCGAGCTGTCAAAGCTGAGAAATATGAGAAGCGAACTTTACCGGTTACGACTCTTGTAGACATGGTTTTTTCCTTTTAAGGGTTTACAGGGTTTTAACGATTTAATCGTTTTCTGCGTTTGCAGAAATTGCACTTTAGCACAAATGTGGTTACACTGCCAACAAATTAAACGAAGGAAACGATCATGCAGTTATTCCCCCATCAGCAAGAGGCCAAGCTCTTTTTACTGTCTCGGCGCAGGGCCATACTGGCCGACCAGCCCCGTGTTGGTAAGACGCTACCCACAGCAGCTGCTGCCCTAGAAAACCTCCCAGCCCTCATCGTCTGCCCAGCCATTGCCAAGACAGTCTGGGAAGCGGCTTTCAGCAAGCTGGCCCCCAATGTCACAGTCCATGTGGTCAACGGCAAACGAGGCGCGGCAGAGATAAATTCAGCAGATATCACCATCATCAACTACGATGTGTTGCAGTATGGTGTAACGCAATGCGACAGATATAACACTCTAGTTTTGGACGAGTGCCACAGGATTAAGAATCCAAAGGCTGCCAGAACAAAGGCGGCCATGCTGGCCATGAAAAAGATTGACTATGTCTATGCCCTCAGTGGCACACCCATCCCAAATCGCCCCATCGAGCTGTGGCCCATCTTGCACGGCCTTGGTGTTTATCGTGGCGGCTGGTACGACTTTGCAGCCCGATACGCCAAGATGTGGGCGGCGCCATGGGGGCTAGACACCAGTGGCGCCAGCAACTTGGGTGAACTCAAAGAGCTGATGAAGCCCCATGTGCTGCGCAGAAAGAAAGAGGCCATCTTCAAGGACTATAAAAACCCGCAAGTCAGTCTCATCACCTTTGACCTACCCAGTGACAAACGCGAGCAAGGCTTTGATGCCGATGCCTTGGTGGCAAACCCCAATGCCTTGCTGGCCTTTGAGGGTCTGGCCGAGGTCATGCGCGAGGCCGGTATGCGCAAGGTGAAGGCTGCCAGTGAATTCATTGATGACCTCTTGCAGGCCAATGAGCCGGTAGTGGTCTTTGCGCACCACAAGGATGTTGTGGCAGCCCTGCAAGATGAACTCAAAGAACACAAGCCGGTCATTGTGGTGGGTGACACATCACGGGCCAAGCGCGACATGGCCATCGAGGCTTTCCAGACCGGCAAGACCCAATGCATCATCGGCAACATTGCTGCCATGTCTGAGGGTGTGGACCTCTCCGCTGCCGACACCATTGTCTTTGTCGAATGCACTTGGTCCACCTCGGCGCTGGAGCAGGCCAGTAGCAGGGTCGAGAACATCAACAAGTCAGGCATCCCGCCCATCATCTACATTCTGACCATTAGGGCATCCCTTGACCACAATGTGCTGGCCAAGGTTTTGAAGAAGCTCAATGTCGTCAATCAAATCATTTAACCAGGAGAAACCATGCAACATGAAACCCGTAAACACGCCCGACTGTCAGCATCCCGCACCGACAGATTCATGCAGTGCCCAGGCTCATACCGGCTCGAATCCTTCATGCCCTACGAGCCAGCCGGCGAGGCTGCTGCCATCGGCACAGCAATCCATGAACTCTCTGAGATCATTCTGTCTGGCCATGAAGTCCCTGCCAACACCGACAAGGACCATGTGGCCATGGCCCAGCTTTACGCAGACTTTGTCAACACTCTGGTCGAGAATCCGCGCAAGAAGCTCATCGAAGTAAACCTCGATGAAGGCCTCAAGTCCCTACACCCAGCGCTTGGCGGCACGGCTGATGCAGTCCTGGTCGATGGCGACCACTTGCATGTCGTGGACCTAAAGACTGGCCGTGTGGCCGTTGACGCCACAGACAACAAGCAGCTGCTGACATATGCCTTGGGCGCCATGAGGCAATTCAAAGCGCCCAGCCACATCACGGCCACAGTGCATATCTTCCAGCCCCGTTTCGGCCACAGCAAGTGGACAGTCACTGGCCAAGACTTGATTGACCATGGTGATCGCTTGAAGACTGCTGCGGAATTAGCGCTCACAGCTGATGCACCAACAAGCCCCAGCGTGGATGCCTGCCGCTACTGCAAGGCCAAGACCATCTGCCCATCTATGCGCGAGAAGGTCCAAGAGACCGCTAGGCTTGATTTCAAGCCTGACACCACTGTCACCCCTGAGATGCTGGACAACGCAGCTCTGGTGGCCGCATGGGCCGATGCCGTGCAGACTGCTGCAAAGGCTCAGATCGCTGATGGCAAAGCAATCACTGGCTGGACCATGCGTGCAGGCCGCAAGACAAAATTCTGGAAGGATGAGAAGCTGGTCATGGAGGCATTCAAAGACAATTTGAAAGTGTGGGAGCTGAAAAGCCCCAGTGCTGTCTTGAAACTCGGTGTCGAGGTCAGCGAAGACCTAGTTGGCGAGAAGGTGGCTGCGCCAAGTCTTGTCAAGGCCAAGGAATAGAATCCAAACCTCATGCCAAAAGAAAAGACCTGGCAGCGCGTAAACACTCCCAGGTCAAAGTCAACTCATGGCAACTATCAAAAATGAAACCCCAACCTAAAGGAATTTCAGTGTCAACTATAACTGAAACACCCCTGCCAGATACATTCAGCCAGAGCCAGCAAGTGGCCTGCAAGATTGGCGCTGTCGCCCCCGATGCTGTCTTTTGTACCTTTGCCCTGCAAGGCTCCAAAAAGATTCCATTCAAGCGAAGCGGCCAAGGTGTGGCACGGGACACCGACCCATCAGACCTCTACAGCTCTGAGGACATCTGGGCCATGGAATCATGCCCATTTGGCCAATACCTTGGCCTAGTCCAGCAGCGCCCCATCATCAGCCCATCAGGCAACTATCTGGTTTGCCTCGATGTGGATATGAAGCACGCCTCTGGCCCCACCAATGTGGCCATCCAGCGCATGGCCAAGTATGTCAAGGCCAACAACATGCTGACCGAGGTCTCTGTCTCAGGCCGTGGCAGGCATGTTTTCCTATGGGTGCAGCCACCCAAAGAATCTGACCAGGTCCTGCCCAAATACAAGCTCGGCGGTGGTCAGGAACTCGAAGTATTTGGCCTCCCAAACAGTGCCGGCAAGTCGGTGCTACTGTCTGGCAAGGCCATGGCCGGTGAATTCCAAGAGGCCGTAGACCTTTATGCTCTTCTACAAGACTGGGGGATCATCGAGCAGCACCAGCTTCAAGAGCCAAAGCCTGCGCCACCGAGCCAATCCTTTGACTTCACCCAATTAGGCTCAAGGGTTGAAGACAGCGACATTGATCGCGCTGTCAAGGCGCTGCACTTTATCAGCCCAGACTGCGACTATGACCAGTGGATCGAGCTTGGCCAAGCGCTACACACAGAATTTGGCGAGGCAGGTCTTGGCCCATGGATGACATGGTCCATGGCTGGCCAGAAGTTTGCCGGCACTAAGGACATTGAGCTGCACTGGAAGAGCTTTCACCAGGGCAAGGGTGTAGGTCTCGGCACTCTCTACAAATACGCCAAGGATGCAGGCTGGGAAGCCCCGACCAAGCAGTCCGAGCGCAAGTCAGCGGTGGAAGACTTTGCAGCTGTGATCAGCCAGGCACAAAAACCTGATGCGCCAGTGGCCACCACCGACACCCCAGACCCGTCATGGCCAGAGCTGGCGCTTGATCTGTCCAGCCTCAAGCCCATCGACTACCTGATCGAAGGGTTCATGGCCCATTCTTTCTTTATCTTGGCAGGGCAGCCTGGTGTGGGCAAGACCACAGCAGTTTTGTCCATGTGCATGGTCATGGCGGGATTTAGTGTTGAAGGGTGCGAAATCTACGCAAAGAACAAACGCAAATCAATCATAGTGACTGAAGACTCTGACCAGATAATCAGGACATTATTCGCATATTCAAAGCATTATGGTTTAAATAACCTAAACGAATGGTTTGTGGTTATTGATGCCAGAAGGTCCAATGTTAAGGATTTACTCAGGCTTGCCCATAATATTGAGCGCCACACAGTAAATGGCACAAGGCCATTATTAGTATTGGACACGGCCAATGCCACCATGGATATTGACAATGAGAATGACAACTCGGAAGTTGGTGCATATATTGCCGCCATTAAGCAGACCATATTTATCCAGCAAAAGGCGCCAGTCTGTATCCTGACCCATACCAACAAAACAATAAGCCGCCAAGACTCAGACGCCATGGCCCGTGGTGCATCTGCATTTACGGGAGACGCAACCCTCACCGGCGTGCTCTTCATGGATGACGATAACCAGCGCTACCTAAAGCTGACCAAGACCCGATACGAGCCAACATTCAGAGAGATTAAGTTTGACAGCATCACTTTCCCAGAAGTTGTTTTAACCCAAGCTGGCGACATGCAAGAGATCATCTGCCGTGTGGCCATCCCTGCCATGTCATCGGAGCAAGACCGATTGGCCGCCAGGCAGTCCATGCAAGACAGCGCCAAAGAGCAGCGCATCCAAGACAAGTGCGATGAGGTCTGCCTGCATGTCCAGTCCATCATCAATCAACACAGCAGCGTGATCATGCGCCGTGGCCCTGGTCGCCCAAACATCCCAAAAGAACTCCAAAACGCCTACCAACTTGACTGGACCGAAATATTCAGCAGCGTCAAAGGCAGTGATGCAGGCTATATCCGCAAGCACATTGGCACGGCAATCTTCACCAGGTTTGCACCCAATGAGCCTCAGTCGGGGTGGGTGAGGTTGACATGATAGGGCTAATGCGGAAAGGCGGAACTAATGCGGAACTAATGCGGAATTCCGTATTAGACAATGGCTGGGATTGTTGGATAAGTGGGGTCATTAGACCCACTTATCCACAGACCAGTCTCGGCTTGGAAGGTGGTTCAGTTTCTAATGCGGAAAGGCGGAATTTTCCTATAGGGCTTTCCGTATTAGAAGCGAGCATTAGATGGTCCAAAAGGAAGGAAAGTTATGCACAGCTTATCCACAGTTAAGGAATTTGTCGAAGATGAGAGGGTTTTTTGCCATGAGTGCAAGCATTGCAGTGCTGTAGATCAGCGCAAGTCAATGCCAGCAGAATTGATGGAGAAGGTCAGGAAGGTCAACGCAAAACCACTTCAGTGGATGTTTGACCAGGCCAAGATTCGCAATGGATGGGCAACAGTCACATGGACCGAACACCAGTGCGGCCCAACTGGCTTCGCCGTATTCCCAAAAGATGTCAAGCACCGATGCCACATGTTTCAGGCCAAGCCCTCGGCAGTAGAATCTGAAGGATGGTGGTTGACTTAAAGCGCAAAAGAAAAAGTGTTGAACACATTGACCAGGTCAAGGTGGTGCAGCACTTCCGAGCGTTTTATCCGGAGGTGATCATCGCAGCAATACCGAATGGAGGCGATAGAACGGCCTCAGAGCGCGTTAGGCTGCATTCTGAGGGGGTTTTAGCTGGGATGCCTGATTTGTGCGTCTTGGAGCCTAAAAACGGGTTTCATGCGCTGTTTGTGGAGATGAAGACCAAGGCCGGTGTGGTCTCAAGCAAACAAAGCGCCGTAGGTTTGCAGTTAAATGCAAAAGGTTATCGGTCAGTGGTCGCAAGGTCTGCTGCCGATGCAATCAAAACAATTGAGGAGTATCTGAATGGCAACAAAGAAAAGCGCGAAGACTTTGAGTGAACTGGCAGACAACATTGCAGAGCGCCAGCTCAACCAGCGCGACATGGCAGCTGTCGAGCGCAAAGAGATGTCTTCAATCAATAAGAAAATCCACGCCTTTGGCGGTGAGGCCATGGTCTTTGACCATATCTCACAAGGCAAGACAGTCGATTCGGTGATTAAGTCTTTGGACATCAGCATCAGTGGTTTCTACAAATGGGTAGAAAAAGATGCCAAGAGGGGAGAACTTCTCGCACGCGCACGCACGCGAGGTGGGAGAAGTTTAGCAGAGCAGACACTGGAAATCGCAGACAGCGCAAGCCCTCAAGAGGCGCAAGTGGCCAAGCTGCGGGTCGATACAAGGCGCTGGCTGGCCTCTAAGCAGGCGCCTGATGAGTATGGCGACAAGCAGCAGCCATTGGTCAACATCGACCTGGGCAGCATGGCGCTCGATGCACTGCGCAAGCGCAGCATCGTATCGCTAGACAATTCGCAGTAAACGAATACCAAATGATTCAGTGACTTAACACAATGACCATTATGTTAAGTTGATTTGGAGATATCCACAGAAAAAGTAATGCTCTGGTGTTACTGATGAGGTTATGCACAGGAATCTGTGGATAGAAGTGGACAAAGTGCTGTTGATAACCCAGCGGCGGCGGCTGGTGGCTGGCGGTCGGTGGCCGCGACCCCCCCCTGCCGCCGGTTTGGCGGGGGTGACTGTGGCGGCACTAAACACCTACAAAAAAAATTTTTTAAAAAATCTTTTGCACTAGTTGACATAAAACGCAAAAACGCTTCACAATCTAATCTTCACCAACTACACGCATAAACGCTATGAAGACAAAGCAGGCAACGGTGGTCCTTGATGACCGGGAGTGGATTGTGCTGGACACTGATGAGGTCAAGGACAAAAAAGTGTTTTGCACTTTGATGAGTCCAGATGGCCACATTACTTGGCACACATGGGTGGATATAAACAAAATCGTGGGGGTAATATGAATATTCAAATGCTGACAAAAGTCAGGCAATTATTCAATGTGCAATATGTACCGCGAAGCACGAACAGACATAATCAATTGCAATATATCAAGGCGATTAGATTATTAGGTGATAAGTGGTTAATCCATAAAGATAATAAGGTTCAGAGGTTGCAATGAATATATTCAGCCTCTTTAATATATTTAAAAAGAAAGATAATCCACCAATTGAAACTGGTCCGAGCTGTGGGTTGGTTTCTAGGCTTTGGATCAATGAGTATGATTTTATTGACCGCAAGTGTCCACCATGTCATCAGGACTGCAAACAGGGTCGGGAATGTCCGGCGAGAAAATGAAGAGTAATTTTGTGAATAACCATGTGAGATTGAATGGCAATGTGCATGGGCATAGATTAAAGCTGTGCAATAAGTGTGAAGAGATGAAGCCGCCGGAGGGTGGGGTTCAGATGAGTGCGGCCAGGTGGATATGTGCCAGCTGCTGGACTGATCGTGAGACTGGTAAGAATCTAAAGCAAGCGAGGATGGTCAAATGAATGAGCTGTTAACGGCGCTGCACTTGGAGGTGGTGATCTTGGACTTGAGGATCAAGATGCTGGAGGCGATTGAGTCGGGGCATTTTGATTTGGCCATGACCATGCATTTTTTGCTGTTGGTGAGGACTGATGAGCTTGATGCGCATAAGTTTGCGATGCCTGAGAGGCAGTGGAGAATTTATGAGACTATTCACCCATGAGTAAAGAGAATGTGTTTAGTCAGTGGGTGCAGAGGTATCAGCCTGATCCTGTGCTGTTTGTGCGGGAGGTGCTGGGGGTTGATCCTGACCCGTGGCAAGTGGAGTTTCTTGGGGCGATAGCTCGTGGGGATCGGAAGATATCTGTCAGGTCTGGCCACGGGGTGGGGAAGAGTACAGCAAGCAGCTGGGCCATGCTCTGGTACTTTATGACCAGATCGCCGGTGAAGGTGGTGGTCACGGCGCCAACGAGCAGCCAGCTTTATGACGCGATGTTTGCGGAACTGAAGAGGTGGATCAATGCGATGCCTTTGCCCTTGCAGGGGCTTTTGACTGTCAAGCAAGAGAGGATTGAATTTAATGCTGCGCCCACTGAGATGTTCATAAGTGCCAGGACATCACGGGCAGAGCAGCCTGAAGCCTTGCAGGGGATTCACTCTGAGAATGTGATGCTGGTGGCTGATGAGGCTAGTGGTGTGCCAGAGCAAGTGTTCGAGGCGGCGGCTGGATCGATGTCTGGGCATAACGCTGTGACGCTGCTGCTGGGTAATCCGGTGAGGAGTAGTGGGTTTTTTTACGACACGCATACCAGGCTGTCTGATGAATGGACAACATTTCAGGTGGCGTGTACTGACTCGCCACGGGTGTCTGATGAGTATGTCAAAGAGATGGCCATGCGCTATGGCGAGGACAGCAATGTCTACCGGATCAGGGTCATTGGGGAATTCCCGAAGGGGGACGATGACACGGTGATTGCCATGGACCTTTTGGAGAGTGCGGTCAACAGGGATGTGGCGCCAAGCGACTACGCGCCCATGATATGGGGCTTGGATGTGGCAAGGTTTGGAAGTGATAGGTCAGCGCTTTGCAAGCGCCAAGGCAATGCGGTGACAGAGAATATCCGGACATGGAAGAATTTGGACCTGATGCAGCTGACTGGGGCGGTGGTGGCCGAGTACCAGGCACTGGCGCCAAGCCAGCAGCCCAAAGAGATATTGGTCGACTCCATCGGCCTTGGGGCTGGGGTGGTGGACCGGCTGCGAGAGCTGGGGCTGCCGGTCAGGGGTATCAATGTGAGTGAGTCCCCAGCCATGGGCGGGACTTATAGGAATCTCAAGGCAGAGCTTTGGTACAAGGCACGGGCGTGGCTTGAGGCGCGGGACTGCAAGATGCCAAAGGATGAGGTCTTGATCTCGGAGCTGGCCACAGTGCGCTACAGTTTCACTAGCAACGGCAAGATCGCCATTGAGGGAAAAGATGAGATCAGGCGGCGGGGGCTGCCAAGCCCTGACAAGGCCGATGCCTTTGTCCTGACATTTGCAAGTGACGCAATTGCGGGGATGTACGGCAGCAGTGGCTCAAGCAAATGGAGCCAGCCCCTGCGCAGAAACCTTGTGCGGGTTGCATAATTCGGGTATTGACAAACCAAAGGGGAAACCTATGAAGGCAATGAGTAAGGCGCAAAAGAAGGTCGGCTCTGTGATGAAAGAGTTTGGCTCTGGCAAGCTGCATAGCGGCAAGGGTGGTCCAGTGGTTAAGAATCCCAAGCAAGCCATTGCCATTGCAATGTCTGAGGCCAAGATGCCCATGCGCGGCCAGCGCACAGCAAAGAACAAGGCGAAAAAATAATGGCCACCATGCAGCGCACCATGAGCCAAGTCATGGACAGGCAAGAGGGCGAGGACATGGAGGGTGGCGAGAACTGCCCCATGCCCACGCAAGACATTACCCTGAATTTAAAGAATCGCGCCAAGGCAATCACCAGCGCGGCCTATGGCCCTGAGAATCCCAAGCTGCCCAATGAGGCTTTTTGGCGCAAGAAGGCTGACCAGTGGGATGTGAGCATGGAAGACGCCAAGCAAAGTATTTGCGGCAACTGCGCAGCTTTCAATGTCTCTGACAACATGAAGCAGTGCATTGCGCAGGGTATTGGCATGGAAGCCGACCCATGGGGAACGATCAAGCTGGCCGACCTTGGCTACTGCGAAATCTTTGACTTCAAGTGCGCGGCCTCAAGAACTTGTGATGCATGGGTGGTGGGTGGCCCCAACACTGGCGAGCAAGAGGGTGAGGACATGGAAGAGGGCGAAGGCTATGAAGAGGGAGAAGAGGAATGAAACAAGGACTCTATTCCAACATCGCGGCCAAGCGTGAGCGCATCAAGGCTGGCTCTGGCGAGAAGATGAGAAAGCCTGGTGCTAAAGGCGCACCAAGCGCGGCTGACTTCAAGGCGGCAGCCAAGACTGCAAAGCCGGTGAAGAAAAAATGAAGACCCCAGCTTGGCAGCGCAAAGAAGGCAAAAGCCCCTCTGGCGGCTTAAACGCCAAGGGCCGTGCCAGCGCCAAGGCCGAGGGGATGAACTTAAAAGCGCCGGTCAAATCAGGCGACAATCCAAGGCGAGCGTCATTTTTGGCGCGTATGGGCAATATGCCTGGGCCTGAGTACAAGGGTGGCGAGCCGACCAGGCTGCTGCTGAGTCTGAAGGCATGGGGCGCAAGCTCCAAGGCTGACGCCAAGACCAAAGCCAAAGCGATATCTGCAAGGAACAAAAAATGAACGACATGAACATGAACATGAGCACCGACATTGCAGCCACAGAGCCAATGGACGATGCAGAGCTGCAAGCGATCATTACGCAAGACCTGACCGATGCGGTGAGCTATGTGGACAGTGATCTGTCGCCCACACGCGCCAAAGGGACTGAGTACTATCGCGGTGATTTATTCGGCAATGAGGTCGAAGGCAACAGCAAGGTGGTGGCCATGGAGGTGCGGGACACTGTCTCGGCCATGCTGCCAAGCCTGATGCGCGTTTTCTTTAGTTCTGAGAATGTCGTTGAATTCAGTCCCAGGGGACCCGAAGACATTCGCATGGCCCAACAGGCCACCGACTATGCTAATTACATTTTCCAAAACGACAACAATGGGTTTTTAACGAGCTATGCAATTTTTAAAGATGCACTGGTTCGCAAATGCGGCATTGCCAAATTCTGGTGGGAAGATGAGGAGAAGGTCCGGATTGAGGAATACACAGGCCTAGATGAGCAGACCCTTGAGATGCTGATGCAAGAGCCTGGCGCGGAAGTCAAGATTGTGGTGTCTTACCCTGATCCAGATGTTGACGAAGCGCAGCTGACAACTGTGGACCCCACAACTGGACAGCCAATGGTTATGCCTGCACCAATGATCCATGATGTGCAGATCAAGCGTATCACAAAAGATGGCCGCATCAAGATCATGGCTGTGCCACCCGAAGAGCTGCTCTTGGACAGACGCGCCAGATCGTTTGACGACTCGACCATCATTGCCCACCGGCAGATGGCCACCATGGCTGACTTGCTGGCCATGGGCTATGACCAAGATGAGATTGAAGAGAATCTGTCTTCAACCGACTTGGACAGCAATGATGAGTATTTGGCGCGTCAGCCACTATCCACAACATTTGGCACAAATGACGCTGCCAATCCGATGATGCGCAGGGTGCTTTATATCGAGGCTTATTCGCGTGTTGACTATGATGGTGACGGCATTGCAGAGCTGCGCAAAGTCTGCTGCATGGGTGGTAGCTATAAGGTGGTGCGCAATCTGCCGGCAAGCTATATCCCATTTGCTGACTTCCCCTGCGACCCAGAGCCACACACAAGTCCCCTTGAGGCGATGTCTATTTTTGACATCACCCGCGACTTGCAAGAGATCAAGTCTGAGATTCTCCGCAATACGCTGGACAGCTTGGCCCAGTCCATTCACCCACGCACCGCGGTGGTTGAGGGTCAGGTCAACATTGATGATGTCTTGAACAATGAGACAGGCGCCATCATTCGGATGCGTGCGCCTGGCATGGTCCAGCCCCTGTCCACGCCATTTGTGGGTCAGGCCGCATTCCCGATGATGGAATACATGGACCAGATCAAGGAAGATCGCACCGGCATGAGCAAGGCGGCCATGGGCCTGAATGCTGATGCATTGCAGTCAAGCACCAAGGCAGCTGTGGCCGCAACGATATCAGCCAGCCAAGGCCGCATTGAGCTGACAGCACGCCTTTTGGCCGAGGGCATGAAAAAGCTCTTCAAGGGAATTTTGTTCTTGGCCACAACGCACCAGGACAAAGCACGCATGGTGCGTATGCGCAATGAGTGGGTGTCCATCGATCCAAGGTTCTGGGATGCCAGCATGGATGCCAACATTAATATTGCGCTTGGCAATGGCGACACCAATGAGAAGCTCCAAGCGCTGATGATGATCTTGTCCAAGCAAGAGCAAATCTTGAATCAGCTTGGTCCTACAAACCCATTGGTCACGCCACAGCAGCTGTCAAACACTCTGCGCAAAGTGGTGGAGCTGTCTGGGTTCAAGGACACGACAAGCTACTTCCAGCAAATCCCTGCTGACTATCAGCCGCCAGCGCCACCCCAGCCAAAGCCCTCACCAGAGGAAATTTTGGCCAAGGTGCAGGCCGAGTCGATTCAGGCCGATATCCAGAAAAAGGCAGCCGAGCTGGAGCTAAAACGCCAGCAAATGCTTTTAGATGATGATTTGGCCCGTGACAAGATGGCTCAAGATTTGTATCTCAAAAAGTATGAAATTGAGTTAAAGTACAAATCACAGATCAGTACAGCGGAAATTGATGCCGCACAAAATATTGATCGTGAAGCGATTCGTCAGCAGGCATTGCTGGCCCAGCAGCAGGCAGCGCAGTTAATGCAGCAGCCGCAGCAGCCACCAGCGCCTGAGATGATGCCCCCATCAACCTTTCAAGGAATGGCACAGTAAGTGACAAATGAAGACCAGGTAAATAAAGGCCGAAAGGCCAAGCAGTTGCTGGAGGATGAAACCCTCAATGCAGCAATTGCGAAATTAGAAGGCGACCAACTTTGGATATTTCGTTCATCGAAACCCGAAGAGTCTGCGAGGCGCGAAACAGCGTGGTGCATGTTGCAGGCCATTGACGGCCTGCGGCAAGAGTTGATCAAAATAATGGACAACGGCAAGATTGCACAGAACGCGATTAGCAAATCACAGAAAACACTAATTTAAGAAAATACTATGGCAGAAACACAAGCAATGAATATGGCCGATGCGGCCAGTGCTATCTCGGCAATGTTAGCCCCCGAAAAGGGACAAGCAGAAGTTGACGGGACGCAGCAAGTCGAGGAATCCCAAGAGGAAACCGAGACAGCGGCTTCTGAGGAGGATGAGTCTGGTGTGGAAGACGCGCCAGATGAAGAGACCTCAGAGGAACAGTCCGAGGAAGAGGAAGAGCAAGAGGAGCAAGAACAGCCACAGACTTTCACCGTCAAAGTAGACGGCAAGGAAGTCGCCGTGACGCTGGACGAACTTCAAAAAGGCTACTCCAGGACTCAGGACTACACCCGCAAAACGCAGCAGATTGCCGAAGTGCGAAAGCAAGTCGAGCAAGAAACGCAGGCAGTGCGGGCCGAGCGTGAACAGTACGCTCAATTGTTGGGAGCATTGCAAGCCCAACTTCAGTCTTCGGAGCCTCAAGTTGATTTGGAGCGCCTCTACCAAGAGGACCCAATTGAATGGGTAAGGCAAAAGGAAATCATGCGTGAGAGGCAAGAGAAGCTCGGTGCTATTCAGTCCGAACAGCAGCGTCTTTTTCAAGTCACTCAGTATGAACAGCAGCGTGCTATGGAAGCCCAACTTGCCAGCCAGCAAGAAGCCCTGTTAGCAGCCTTGCCAGATTGGAAAGATCCAAAGAAGGCAAAGGTCGAGAAAGCGCTACTGGTTGAGTCTGCGAAGGCAGCAGGCTTTTCCGATGAAGACTTGAAGAGTGTTTACGACCACCGGCTGGTTTTACTGCTGCGTAAAGCGGCACTGTTTGACCAAATGGTAAGTAAACGCCAAGGCATCAAGCCTGTGGTGAACAATGGCCCACGACCAGCCAAGCCTGGTGCAGCTGGTCGGGTTTCGACAACAACTGAAAGTACACGCGCAAAGCAGCGTCTTGCAAAAACCGGTCGCATCGATGATGCGGCATCTGCAATTGAACTTTTATTGAAATGAGGAAATTATGGCTATCGTTAGCAATACATTTTTAACCTACTCTGCAAAGGGTATCCGCGAAGACTTGAGCAATGTGATCACAAACATTTCTCCAGAAGAAACCCCTTACATGAGCAACATTGGCCGCGAGAATGTGTCCAACAGCTTGTACGAGTGGCAGACAGACCAACTTTCCAGTGCCGCCGCAAATGCGCAGCTTGAAGGTGACGATGTCGCGTCTTTTGATGCGGTGACAGCTACTGTGCGTTTGCAAAACTACGCACAGATTTCACGCAAGACAATCATCTTGTCAGCTACTGAAGAAGTGGTGAACAAGGCAGGACGTCGCAGTGAGCTGGCCTACCAAATCGCGAAGCGCGGCGCGGAAATTAAACGTGACCAAGAATTCTCCATGCTCAACGGCGCCATCGCTGTTGCTGGTGATTCGACAACTGCCCGTACCACTGCCTCTTTGGGCGCGTTTGTGAAAACAAACACCGACAAAGGCTCTGGCGGTGCTGACCCATCTTACACAACGCTGCCAAATAGCGCCCGTACAGATGGCACAGTGCGCACATTTACTGAAACCATTCTCAAGAATGTGATTCAGAAGGTGTGGACACAAGGTGGTACACCTAAGATTCTGATGTGCGGTCCTGTCAACAAGCAGCGCGTGTCTGGTTTCTCTGGTATTGCCTCCAGCCGTTTCAACATCGATGGTGGTGCAAAGCCTGCGACATTGGTCGGCGCCGTGGACATCTACGTTTCAGACTTCGGAAATGTCCAGGTCATCGCCAATAGATTCCAGCGTGAGCGTGATGCATGGGTGATCGATCCTGACTACGCCAAGATGACTGTGCTGCGTCCTTACCAGCAAGTCGAATTGGCTAAGACTGGTGACGCTGAAAAGCGCATGTTGATCGTGGAATGGGGTCATAAAGTGTTGGCTGAAAACGCCCACGGTTTGGCCGCTGACTTGGTCACTTCTTAATCGAAGCAAACGGAAAGGGCCAGGGAAACTTGGCCCTTTTTTTTAAACATGATTTACAAAAGACTATTTAGCGAAAACAAAGATCAAGGCATCAAGCGCTTCTGGCATGAAAACCCAGAGACAGGCGATGTGACGATCCAGACCCAGCAAGATGTGACTGCGGTGATTGAGGCCAACAAGGCCATCTATAACGCACAAGACGAAAAGGCCGCCTGGAAAGGTGAGTGGCACTTGGTCGCATCCATTCCCGAATCCCTTTATTACAAGATGAAGGCCGAGGGCAAGATAGATGACCAGGAGTACATGAAAAAATGGCTCAACGACTCTGACAACCAATTTTTTAGAACACGACCTGGGAAGATATGAGCAATTACATTGCAGTTTGCACACCGGCCCGTGATCAGGTCCACACCAACTATTGCTATTGCATGGTCAACATGGTGGCGTATCACACACTCAACACTCCTGACGCAATCAGCCTGAAACTGATGCAAGGCACGATTCTCCAAAACCAAAGGGCTGACCTTTGCTTGGATGCGATGGCCGAGGGCTGCTCACACATTCTCTTCATTGACTCGGACATGACATTTCCCCAAGACATGGTGGGAAGACTGCTCAAGCACGACAAAGACATTGTGGCTGCCAACTGTGCCAGGCGCAGAATGCCCACTGGCCCGACAGCTCAGAACTATGATGAGAACGACAAGCGCATTCCCGTCTACACCATGCCAGAATCGACTGGATTGGAAGAGGTGGGAAGCATTGGAACGGGCATAATGCTGATCAAGCGCAAGGTGTTTGAGGGAATGTCTGAGCCATGGTTTGATATGCCGTGGCAGACCACCAGGGGCTACATGGGAGAAGATGTGTTCTTTTGTAGGAAGGCCAGAGAGCTGGGCTTTAAAGTCTACATCGACCATGATGTCTCGCATGAAATTGGCCACATAGGCACTTTTGAGTTTGGCCACCCTCACACTTGGATTGTCAAAGAAGAGATGGAAAAAGAGGCGAAAAATGGCACTTAGCACATACACAGAGCTGAAGGCTTCAATTGGTGACTGGCTCAATCGGTCTGACCTGACGGCAGCCATCCCTGACTTTATCTCTCTGGCCGAGGCACAAATCGAAAGAACATTGCGCGCCAGGCAGATGATCGTCAGGGCCAATGCTTCTTTTGACGCGCAGTATGGCGCCGTGCCGGCTGACTTTTTGGAGACTAAATCTCTCAAGCTCACCAGCACCAATCCACAAACCCCATTGCAGTTTTTGAGCATTGATTCGCTAGACGCTGAATCAACCAAGTACACAGCCAGCGGTAAGCCAAAATTCTTTGGCGTGGTCGGTAGCCAGTTTAGATTGGTCCCAACACCAGACAGCAACTACACGACAGAGCTGACCTATTACGCTAAGTTGACAAAGTTATCAAGCAGTGTGGCCAACAACTGGCTTTTGACATCGAGTCCAGACATTTATCTGTATGGATCACTGCTCCAGGCTGCACCATACTTGCAAGATGATGCGAGAATCTCGACATGGTCAGCGCTCTATGATCGTGCCATGAATGATTTGCAAACTGCTGATGATCGCAGCGCATCTTCTGGCGGCACATTGCTCACCCGTGCAAAATCTTTTGGATAAGGACTGGACATGTCATCTTTTACAGACTACACCGAAAACCTAGTTTTAACCTGGCTGCTGACCAGTGGCTCGGCCACACGCCCAACGGCTTGGTATATCGGCCTCTTTACAGCTGCTCCAAGTGATACTGGTGGCGGCACTGAGGTCTCTGGCAACGCCTATGCGCGAGTGGCCACCGGCACGATCACTGTTTCTGGCACAAGCCCCACCAACGCCACCAATGCGGCGGCCATCGAGTTTGCAGCTGCAAGCGGCGGCAACTGGGGGTCAATTGGCTGGGCTGGCATCTTTGACGCATCTACTGGCGGCAACTTGATTGCTTGGGCTGCGCTGACCACAGCACGCACCATCAATGATGGCGATGTGCTGCGCATCCCAGCTGGCGACCTTGATGTCACATTGACATGACATGGCAGCCTATGGTCTTGGCCCGTATGGACAAGGAAAGTATTCCTATGGCGTAAGCCTTGGGGCAGTCACATTTGCAGCCACCAGCACGGCTGCAATCAATGCAAGACGCATCTGCATAGGTGCGTTTTCTGCATCTAGCACTAGCACAGAGACTGTCAGAGCCAATGTCGTCAAGACAACATCATTCTCAATTTCAGCATCTAGCAGTGCCACAGCTGCTGCGCAAAGAGTCGCAGACGCATCGGCCATAGCGTCTAGCGCCAGCACCATGGCCGCAAGCGCTTTGCGCTATGCCATAGGTAGATCGACACTCGCGGCAAGCTCTAGCATGAGCCTGGCGGCAACAAGGGTGGCCATTGGTGGATTTGCATCGGTCGATGTCAGCACCATGTCTGTCAATGGCGTCAGGGTCCCACTGATCCAGATTTTGATTGAAGACTTTGCCACAATGACTGTGGCCACCAGCGTGATCGTGAATCAGGCTGTGCTGATTTCAGCCCAGTCTGGCATGAGCATCAACGGCCAGAGAAGACAAAGCACGCCAATCAATTTCACTTGCCAGTCATCTATGACGATTGCTGGCAATCTAAAATGGGTGGCAGAGAGTGATACGGCAGAGACATGGAGTGCAATCTCTGACAATGCTGAGACATGGACACCGATCACAGACACATCAGAAACATGGGCCGCAATTAGCGATACAAGTGAATCTTGGACAGCAATTGCGGATAATAGCGAAACTTGGCAAATAGCCGCATAGAGGTGAAAAAATGGCAGATACCACAACAACCAACCTAGGACTTACCAAACCAGAAGTTGGTGCATCCACCGACACATGGGGTGGCAAGATCAATACTGACTTAGATACGATTGACGCATTATTTGATGCGGGTCCTTTGCTTAAAGTCACTAAAGGCGGTACTGGTGTTGGTACAAGTACAGGTACTGGCAACAATGTTTTATCTGCTTCACCAACATTGACAGGCACTGTGGCTGCGGCAGCTGCGACACTGTCCGGAAATCTAACCCTCTCAGGAGGCACAGCCAACGGAGTAACCTATCTCAATGGTTCAAAGGTTCTGACAAGTGGCTCTGCGCTTACTTTTGATGGAAGCAATTTAGCAACAACTAATTATATAAGTGCTGTTGGTTTGCGTTCTCTTGGTGGTGGTGGTGTTCGTTTTAATAACGCAGGTAATACTAATTTTTCTTTCATCACTGCCCCTGCTGGTACTGGTGATATGCAGTTTGAAACTGGTGCTGGCGAACAAATGCGCCTTACTGGAACAGGGTTGGGTATTGGTACAAGTAGTCCTGCTTATAAGTTGGATGTGCGTGGTGATGTTGTTGGTGGTTTAAATAACAAAATTGGTATTAGGCGTAGTGATGGCGCTTTTGTTTCTTACTTGCAAAATAGTGGAGATACCGAAACAAAATTGGTTTCTGATGGTGGTGGAAGTACTTTAACCTTTTACACAGAAGGAGCAAAAAAAGCAACACTCGACTCCTCAGGCAATCTAGGCTTGGGAGTTACTCCTAGTGCTTGGGGGAGTGTTGAACGCGCTTTGCAGGTGGGAAACTCGTTGTCGCTTATTCGCGGCAGCAGTTCCGAGGCTGTATTGGCGTACAACGCCTATTTAAATAGTAGCGGCAGTTACATTTACAACATTACCGCAAACTCATCCAGATACGAACAACTTGCAGGGCAACATCGCTGGCTCACAGCCTCATCAGGCACAGCAGGAAACGCCATTACCTTTACTCAGGCAATGACTCTGGATGCTAGTGGTCGGCTTGGAATTGGAACTACAAGCCCATCACAGTTACTAGATGTTCGTGGAACAAGCTCACCAACTATTAAAGTTAGAAACGATACTGCAACAACAGATACTTATGCTCAGTTTTTGTTCGAAGGTGTTAATACTTTCTCTGGTACAAGCACATCATATATTCGGTCAATAACAAGCAATTCTGGTAATTCATCAACTGCTTTAACTTTTGGAACTAATGCTGATGGCGGTGGTGCAGCGGCAGAACGTGCTCGTATAGACTCAAGCGGTAACTTGCTGGTGGGCTGTACATCTACTCCCAGTTCATCTGTTGTGGGTTGGAGAGCAACAAAATCTGGTGACCAAGGATATATGTCATCATCGGCTGGCTCATCAGGAGCTAGAGAGCATTGGTATCTATATAACACTAACGGACTTGTTGGTACAGTATCTACTAGCGGTACATCAACAACTTACGCCACATCTTCAGATTACCGCCTGAAAGAAAACATTGCCCCGATGACAGGCGCATTGGCTACTGTGGCTCAACTCAAGCCCTGTACTTACACATGGAAAACCGATGGCGTTGCTGGTCAAGGCTTCATTGCTCACGAATTGCAAGCTGTTGTTCCTGATGCAGTTGTTGGTGAAAAAGATGCTGTAGACGCTGAAGGCAATCCTAAATACCAAGGCATCGACACATCGTTCTTGGTGGCAACACTCACAGCGGCTATTCAAGAGCTTAAAGCAGAATTCGATGCCTACAAAGCATCCCACCCCTAATTAACAAAGGAAAACATCATGACTACCTCATACAACTGGAAAATTAACACCCTCGAAAGCAACACAGCCGATGGTTATGTAACAGTAGGGCATTGGACTTGCACAGCAGTAGACGGAGAACACTCTGCCTCTGCCTACGCAACAGTCTCATGGGCTGAAGGTACTCCAGCGATTCCCTATGCTTCCCTCACAGAAGCAACAGTCCTTAATTGGGTATGGGAGAGCGTAGATAAAGAGGCTACTGAGGCTTCTTTGGCGGCTCAAATTGCTTTGCTGAAGAACCCTGTAAAGGCTACTGGCACTCCTTGGAGCGCAGAATGAAGCTAGAGCTGGAAACCAATGAAGTGCAATTCATTCTGAATGTGCTTGGTGAGATGCCAGCCAAGTCTGGTGTGTGGCCTTTGCTTTTGAAGATCAAAGACCAGGCTGACGCGCAGACTACAAAAGACACATCAACTGTGCAGTGATCATGGCCGAAATAAAGATGATCACAGAAACTGAGGCAAAGCTATCTGCACATGAGCAGCTTTGCCTTGAGAGATACAACAACATTGATCGGTCACTGCGCGATGGCGACAGGCGCATGACCAAGATTGAATATCTTTTGTATGGGGTGATCCTTTGCGTGTTGTTTGGCCCAGGGGTGGCTGCCGAATTCATTAAGAAAATTTTCGGGCTATGAGAGACTGGGCCGTGGCATTCATTGCTGCGGCCATTTTGGTGGCCACCATCATTTGGTCAACTTATGTCATAGTTTTGTATTGGCCATGATCTATGCTCTGGTCCTACTAACCGCCACCACAGCTGCCGACTATCGATGCACTAGGTGGACATGGACCGGCGATGTCTACAATCGCAGAGTCATCTGTCTGAAGTGGGAGAAGAGGAAATGATCATCGATCCAATGACGGCCCTAGCAGGGCTGCAAAGTGCCATCAGCATGGTCAAAAAGGCCAGCAAGGTCGCCAGTGATCTAGGGTCATTGGCCCCCATGCTGGGCAAGATGTTTGACGCCAAGTCAACCGCGACCAAGGCCATGCTCCAGGCCAAGAGGGAGAAAAAAGGCTCCAACATGGGTGCTGCTCTCCAGATCGAGATGGCGCTAGAGCAAGCCAGAGCCTTTGAGGAAGAGCTGAAAATGCTCTTCATGCAGACCGGCAAGATCGATGTCTGGAACAAGATCAAGGCCCGTCAAGCTGAGATGGACAGGGATGATGCCAAAGAGATGGCAGCGCTGAGAGCCGAGGAAAAGAAAGCCAAACAAAAAGAAGATGAGATGAACGAGATCGCCATGATTATTGGTGGTGTTGCTTTTGTTCTACTTCTGGTCTTTATCGGTATCAACGAACTAATGAGTTTATGTCCAAAGGGCGGTTGTGGTCGGTGAACGAGTACCAGAAGCAATTCGACTTGTTTTGCAGGGTGTTCTGCTATGGGTGTATTGCTTGGTGGTTTCTAGGGTTTCTTAGGTTCTTGCCTGATGACTTGTCGGACAAGATTGTTAACCTTTTACTTGGAAAGATTGGGTTATGAAAATTACCACTTATCAAGAAAACGCTCGTATGCTATGGGAGGCTCATAGGGTGATCCATCAACAAAATATGCAGAGACTTGCAGAACTGAACAGACAAGCAGAATATCATCAGAAGTGCCAAGAGATCAAAGCTCAATGGATTAAGGCTGGCCAAGTGGATGTGATGGCATGAGATATTTACTTTTGTTATTGTTGTTGCTGACTGGCTGCGAAGATCGATACCGATACAAGTGTCAGAATCCTGATAATTTCCATGCACTAGAGTGCCAAAAGCCAAAGTGTCTATTTACGCAGCAATGCCCAGAATATCTAGTGGCCCCCATCTTGGAGAAACAAGTCAATGCAACACAGCAACCAGAAGCCAAACCTAACCCCTGATGAGATCGAGGTCAGAGTCTGGGGCTTTGTGGTGATATCAGTCACTTGCATTCTTTGCTTCATTGTGGTGGCTCTTTTGTATTCTGTGACTTTTGTCACCCAGCCAATCAAGTCCATGGCCCCGATTGACCAGGCTTACACCAAGATGCTAAACGACATCGTTTTGCTGATTGTTGGCGGCATTGGTGGTGTGATGAGCAAGAGAGCTGTGGCTGCTGGTGCAAAGGCTCTTGGAGCGCCACAGCCTCCAATGCAGCCCATGCAGCCGATGATGATGCAGCCAATGGCTGGATACCCAACTGGATACCTAACCCCAGCGACTGGATACTCAAACAACCACAGCTTTACACCAAGCAGCAATGGACTGCCAGGTCAGCCGTTTGGGGCCATGCCAACATGGACCAATCCAGAGCTTGATGAGTCATGGACACCTGGCCCACCACCAGACACGCCACCGGACCATCTTGAGGATGACCATGAGCGTGTGCAGCTGGCGGCAGCCAGGAAGGAGTCTGAATAATGTTTGGAATCCCACTGCCATGGATTTTGGTGGGCCTGTTTATAACCCTGTTTGGGACTTATCGAGGTGGTTATCACTTTGGGTGGCAAGACAGGGACAATGAGATGCAGATTGAGATTGCTCGCAAAAACGAGGAATCTAGGGCCACAGAGCAAAAGCTCAATGAACAATTAAACGCAAATGCAACCAAGCTACAGGAGACAAATAATGTCATCAATGAAAAGCAGTCTGCTCTTGATCGTGCCATTCGCGCTGGCAGGGTGCGCATCAGCGCCCCAAGTTGTGTACCAGCCCCCACAGCTGCCACCCCTGCCGCCCCAGATAGCAAAGAAACAGGAAGTCAACCTGACAGAGCGCCTGACACGGCTTCTGATGCCGAGCGAGCAACCCTCCAAGCCATTGCCGAAATAGTGGCCCAAGGGGACAGGAACACAGCGCAGCTCAATGCCTGTATTGACGCATATAACGAAGCGAGGGATTTAATCAATGGTAAACGCTGAACAACTGGCACGGCTGCATATTGGTCCACAGTGGGTCGATGCGCTGAACGAGACTTTCCAGCGCTTTGACATTTCAACGCCATTGCGCCAGGCTGCATTCATTGGCCAGTGTGGCCATGAGTGTGGCAATTTCAAGGTGCTGCAAGAGAATTTGAACTACAGGGCAGAGGCACTGCAAAAGCTCTGGCCCAAGCGCTTTGACGCTGCCAAGGCCCAAGCCTGCCAGCGAAATCCAAAGCTCATTGCCACGGTCGTTTACAGCAACCGGATGGGCAACCGAGATGAGGCCTCTGGGGATGCTTGGCGTTTTATTGGAAGAGGCTGCATCCAGCTGACTGGCTCCAGCAATTATTTCCACGCAGGCAAGGCGCTGGGTGTGGACCTGATCATGCAGCCGGAGCTGGTGGCCACGCCAAAGTATGCAGCCCTGACTGCCGGCTGGTTTTGGGACACCCACAAGCTCAACCAGTACGCTGACAACCAGGACTACCGGACCATGACCAAAAAGATCAATGGCGGGTTCATAGGGCTTGACGACAGGATCAAACATATCAACCATGCGCTGTCTGTACTGACATAATTAGCCATGGCCAATGTCAAGCAACAATTAGAAGTCCCATCAATACCGAGTCTGGGTTACCCGCCAGAGGTTTATGAGCGCCGAAATTTCAACGAGAACAACAGCGCTTTAAACAATTTTTTCAGGAAACTGATATCAGTCCTTGGCGCTTTGTTTGGGCCAAGGGGTGGCAAGTTTATGAATAACCCTCATGGGGCGTTTCAAGATTCAACCGACCAGACGGCTGCCAACACCACCACGGCCTATGCTGTCACATTCAACACGACAGACTTTTCCAATGGTGTGACAATGGCCAGCGGGTCTCGAATCACTGTGGCTGATGCCGGAATCTGGAACTTGCAGTTTTCCATTCAATTTAAAAATACGACAAATGATGGTCAAGATGTGGATATTTGGTTTCGCAAGAATGGTACAAACATTGCAAATTCAAACAGTAGATTTCACTTACCAGCAAGAAAAGGCTCTGGTGACCCAAGCCATATCATTGCTGCATTGAATTTCTTTGTTGAAATGGCTGCAAATGATTATGTGGAGATTATGTGGAGAACTGAAAACACTGGTGTAAATATTGAGCATTTTGGGACAAGCACCAGTCCCACACGGCCAGCAGTACCATCAGCCATTGCCACAATGAGCTTTGTCTCCAACCTACCAACGATCTGATCATGTACATCCCACTCAAATTACCACCAGGCATCTACAGAAACGGCACTGAGTATCAGGCAGCAGGGCGCTGGTTTGATGCGAACTTGGTGCGATGGTACGAGAACACTTTGCGTCCCATGGGTGGCTGGAGAAAGAAGTCTGCCAGCCAGCTGACAGGCTCATGCCGAGGACTGCTTACCTGGCGCGACAACACGGCTGACCGCTGGATCGCAGCTGGTACGCATTCCAAGCTCTATGCCTTGAATGAGGCTGGGACACTCAAAGACATCACCCCCACCAGTTTTACTGTTGGCGAGGCCAATGCTGTCGTCAAGACCGGCTATGGTTATTCGACCTATGGCAATTTTGCCTATGGTGTTGCACGGCCAGACAGCTCCAGCATCACGCCGGCCACCACATGGTCCATGGACACATGGGGCGAGTATTTGGTGGCCTGCTCAAATGCCGATGGCAAGCTCTATGAGTGGCAGCTTGGCTTTTCCACACCCACACTGGCCGCAGTCATTGCCAACGCGCCAACGAGCAACAAGGCACTCTTGGTGACTTCTGAGCGCATTTTGTTTGCCCTTGGAGCTGGCGGCAACCCTCGCAAGGTGCAGTGGTCGGACCAAGAAGATAACACTGCATGGACACCCACAAACGACAATCAGGCAGGCGACTATGAGCTGGCCACACCTGGCACGCTGATTGCCGGCAAACGCATCAAGGGCTTGAATCTACTGTTTACCGATGTGGATGTCCACACGGCCCAGTACATTGGCGCCCCATTCATTTATGGCTTTGAGAAGGCCGGATCAGGCTGCGGCTTGATCTCGGCCCAGGCTGTGGCGGCCATTGACACTGCGGCCATTTGGATGAGCAAGTCTGGCTTCTGGAGTTATGACGGCTATGTCAAGCCACTGCCAAGCGATGTGTCGGACTATGTCTTTGGCAACATGAATTTCAACCAATCCTCAAAAATCTATGCTGTCCACAACAGCAAATTTGGTGAGATTTGGTGGTACTACCCAAGCAATTCAAGCAATGAAAATGACAGCTATGTCACCTATAACTACAGGGAGAATCACTGGAATATAGGCACATTGGGCAGAACAGCTGGCACTGATGCTGGCGTGTTTACCAATCCTTTGATGGTCTCAGCTGATGGTTATCTCTACGACCATGAGGTGGGTTTTGCTTATGACAATGCCAGCATCTATGCCGAGTCTGGCCCATTGCAGATTGGCAATGGCGAGAACATCATGTCTGTGCGCGAGGTAATTCCAGATGAGCAGACACTGGGTGAGGCTGTGGTTTCATTCAAAACCCGATACTACCCAACAGGGGCGCAATCCACATTTGGACCATACACGGCAGCCAACCCGACTTCTGTCCGGTTTTCTGGGCGCCAAGTCAATGTCAAGGTGACTGGTGCGGTATTGGCCGATTGGCGTGTTGGGGTGATTCGGCTCGATGCGGTGGCCAGTGGAAAACGATGACAGACAGAATTTCAGAGATCAACCGGTGTCGCCAATGGATCAGCGCGGCTTTAGAATACAGCGGTGGAACACATACGCTAGATGACATTGCCGCCGGAATATTGTCAAATCGGTATCAATTGTGGCCAGGGCAAAAATCAGCAGTGGTGACCGAGGTGATTGTTTACCCGCAGCTGAAGGATTTGCATTTTTTCCTTGCTGGTGGTGATCTTGATGAATTGAAAAAGATGAGGCCTCATATTGAAAATTGGGGCAAGTCTGTCGGATGCACAAGAGTAACGCTGGCTGGCCGCAAGGGCTGGGAGCGTACATTTTTAAAAGACGAGGGATATGAGCCTCAGTGGTTTATTCTTTCAAAGGAGCTGATATGAGTTTAGGTGGCCGTTTAGATTATGTTGCCCAGCCAAGTGACCAGCAAGCTGGCAACAATGCGTATCAGCCGTTGCCGCAATTTACTGGTGACGATCCATATTCTCAGATCATGGCCATGATGCCAGGATTCAGAAACCCCTATGCAAACGCATCTTCAGGCAATGCGCTTGGCGGCTTTGACCCTAGTATTTATGCCAGAAACTATTCTTCTGGCGATGCTGTCAATGGCGGCGGTGGTGGCGGTGGCGGTGGTGCTGGTCCCATCATGGGTGGCGCAAGTGTGGGCAATGCCCCTGCACCAGTAATGCCTAGTCCTGATGCTGACTTCCCGTCTACATATGTAGAGCCTATGCCTAGTCCTGATGCTGACTTCCCGTCTACATATGTAGAGCCTATGCCAGATGATCCATATCCATACCCATCTGAGCCTATGCCAGAGCCTATGGTCATGCCATACGAGCCTGCGGAGTACAACTATGACCAGCCTGCACCAGAGCCAATGGCCATGCAAGAGCCAATGGCCATGCCCTATGAGCCTGCGGCTTATAACTACAGCCAGCCTGCCGAGCCTGCTGGCGGTGACTTCCGCGGCGAGATGGGCCGTGAGTCTGGCGGTGAGATGGGCGGGAGTGACTTTGGTGGTGGCTTTGAAGACACTGGCGAGGACAGCTTTGATTCTGCCAGCTATGCAAAAGGCGGCATGGTCCATGGTCTGCTTGGACCAAATCCCAAGGGTCCAGATGATGGCGCTGCGTTCCTAGATCGTGGAGAATATGTCATTAGAAAATCAGCAGTCAAAAAATATGGCCGTGGACTTTTGGACATGATCAACGAAGGCAAAGTGCCTGCCAAAAAAATCAAATCTCTCTTAGATTAAAGGACCACAAAATGTCAAAAGGTGGAAGTCAAACATCATCAACATCAATTGACCCTGATGTTAAAAAAGCGTTTCTCTCAAATTTTGAGCAGGCCAAGAATGTTGCAGGCGCATTGCCCGTGCAAGAATTTGCTGGCTTCAACCCAATGTATGAGGCTGGCGAGCGCCAACTGATCAACACGGGTCTGGCCGGACCAGGTCTTGCCAACATTGATCGAGCTGCTCAGATGACCGCTGAAGGCGCTCAGTATCAGCCTGGCATGGTGGGTGGCTTTAACGCTGGCCCAGCATCCCTTGCCGATGCGCAAGGCTATGGCGCAAGCCAATTTGCTGGCGCACAGGCAGGGCCAGCATCCCTTGCCGGCGCACAGGGCTATGGTGCAAGCCAGTTTGCTGGTGCGCAGGCAGGCCCAGCGTCCCTTGCCGGATCGCAAGGCTATGGCGCAACCGATGTCAGCGCTGCGCAGGCAAACATGGGTGACATCGGTCGCTACATGAATCCCTACACCAGCGGCGTGATTGACGCATCTTTGGCCGATATTGAAAAAGCCAGAGCTGCTGCCTCTTCCCGAATTGGCCAGCAGGCTGCGGCTGCCAAGGCCTTTGGTGGATCACGCCAAGCCATTGCTCAAGGTGCATCAAGTGGCCAGTTTGCAGAGCAGGCCGCAAAGACTGCGGCTCAACTGAGAGCGCAAGGTTTTGAGGTTGCAGCCAATCAGATGCAGCAAGACCTTGCCAGGCAGCAGCAAGCGGCAATTCAGAATGCCTCACAGCGCACAGCTGCTTCACAATTCGGTGCTGGCGCGGCCAATCAGGCAGCACTGGCAAATGCGGCTGCACGCAATCAGATGGCGCAATTTAACGCTGGTAATTTACAGCAGGCCGGTTTGAGCAATGTGGCTGCACAGAATGTGGCGTCCCAGTTTGGCGCCGGAGCTTCAAACCAAGCGGCACTGGCAAACGCAGCTGCACGCAATCAGATGGCGCAATTTAACGCCGGCAATTTACAGCAGGCGGGTTTGAGCAATGTGGCTGCGCAGAATGTGGCGTCACAGTTTGGTGCTGGTGCTGCCAATCAGGCGGCACTTGCAAACGCTGCTGCACGCAATCAGGCTGCCCAATTCAACGCAAACATTGGCCAGCAGGCGGCACTGGCCAACCAGCAAGCTGGCTTGCAAGGTGCGCAATTGCGCTTGGGTGGTGCAAGTCAGCTTGGCAACTTGGCAGCCCAGCAGCAGGCATTGCGCTTTAGTGGCGCTCAAGCGGCCATGGGTGCTGGCTCTGCGCGTCAAGCTCAGGACCAGCAGCGCATGGATGCCATTCGCAATATCGGTTTGCAGCGTCTTGGCATTGTCCAGTCAAGCCTTGGTGCAAACCCTGCCAACCTTGGCATGACAACCCAGACCCCGTACACACAGAACACTGGTGCTGGGCTATTGGGCGGTGCATTGGCTGGCTCTCAATTGGCTGGTCTGACTGGTGGCGCAATCAGTGGCGGTATGGGCGCAGGCCTTGGCGCATTGCTGGCCCTGATCTAATATGCCAAACACTCCAACGCCAGAGCCACAACGCTACGCTGATGCGCAGCTCATGGCTTTGCTTGACCCATCAAGCAAGCGTGACACCATCCTGATCACTCCTGGCTCTCCTATGCCCTCCCGCATCCCTGAAGGGTTGACAGTGGCAAGGACCAGCAGGGGCATTGTGATCACCAGCGACCCAGCGAAGGTCAAGGTCATTGACCAAGGCTCTGAGCGTGATGTGGGCATGGCCCTCTTTGGCTATGCGCATGACCAGTCCAAGGGGTTTGACAATGTGGCGGTGGCCATGGACAGGAGAGGGACACCGGTGGCAGAGCTGGCCATCAAGCCTGGTCAAGAAAGACGCGCCATGCGTGCAGCATCTTTGCTTGCACCAAGCACAGGATCAACGAATATGATGAGCAGGGGTGATGTGGTCAGCACTCGCCTCAAGGGTTTATTGGAATAAGGTGGAAATATGGCTACTGGATTTGACTTCAACAACATAGGCTCCATTTTTGGCGGCGGCATGGGTGGCACACCATCAGGTCTTGACGCGCTGCTGACAGAAGATCAGCGCAAACTTTTGGGCCGCAATGCTGCGATGTCAGCAGCTGCTGCACTCTTGCAAGCTGGTGGCCGAAGCGCAACCCCCATCAACTTGGGCCAAGCGCTTGGATCAGCTTTGCAGGCTGGCCAGCAGGGTTATCAGCAGGCAAGAGCTGGTTCTTTTCAAGATTTGCTTTTGAATGAGAAGCTCAAAGAGATGCAGCGAGAAGCTGCGCGTCAAACAGCATTTAGTAATTTGTTTTCTGGTGGCACACCTGGTGGCGCAGCTGGTGCTTTGACGCCAGCACAAGCTAGTCTTGCAGCGCCAATTGAAACAGCTGGCCGAGTTGGCCCAACGCCTGATCGTGCTGCATTGATGAATGCTGCACCAGCAGCACCAGCTGCGCAGCAGGGCGGTCCATTTTCGTTCTTAAACCCAACGCAACGAGCGCTATTGTCTGGAATGAAGCCAGAGCAAGGATTCCCTGAACTTTTGAAGATGTCTCAAGCTGCTGAAGAATATGGCGTTCCAACGCCAGTCGTGATGAATGGTAAGACTGTCATGGTCCAGTACAACAAACAAGGCCAGCCACGCATTGCACCAGGGGTTATGCCATACGAGGCCCAGTCCCCTGATATCCGAGCTGTGGAGTACATCAGTGGCCAGCCATTGGCTGGAACTGGTCCAACAGGAATAGAAAATGTTGGAAGATATCGTCAGCAGATCGCACCGAAAACACAAGTCGATGTGAAATTGCCTGGCAATCAGCAATTCTTGGCTGGTGTTGGCACTGATGTGTCTAAAACATTGACTGACTTGACTGCGGGTGCAAGGTCTGCAAATGAAACATTGGCAAATGTGGACAGAATCTTGCCTGCACTTGATAAGGCTATTCTTGGACCAGGTGCGGATTACAGAACAGCCATGCTGCGAATTGGCCAGCAATTAAACATTGCCGGTGCTGACGCAAATGAGCAACTGGCAAACACCAGAATTGTGGTCCAAGGTTTGGCCCAGCAAGAGCTTGATGCCGCGGCACAAATGCGTGGCCAAGGTTCACTGACAGAAGGTGAGCGTGGAATTCTTAGACGCGCAGCTGCTGGTGACCAAACACTAAGCCCTGCTGAAATTAGACAGGCTTTGACAACGGCGCAAAAGACATCCAGATATCGTTTGTCTGCACAACAAGACTATCTCCAACGCGCCAGCAAGCTACCAGGCTTTGATCAGTTTGCGCCTATGTATCAAGTCACGCCTTATGGTGGCAATCCATTGCTGGATGCTGTTAACAGACAATTGCAATTGAATTCAACTCCCGGAGGTCAGCGATGAGCACTGGACTAGAGAGCTTCACAAACGAAGAATTGCTAAAGATTAAAGCTGGAGATGTCTCTGGCTTGTCTAATGAAAAACTGCAAATTCTTCAAAGCATTTTGTCTCAAAGTATTGGCGGCATCATGGAGCCACAAGCTGCGCCGGCGCCTGCATTGTCCCAGCCACTGCCACAAGCACCAACCCAACGCCTGCGCTCTATTGCGCAGGGCGTGACCATGGGCGCTGCTGATGAGATGGAAGCTCGACTGATCTCTTCTGTAACTGGCCAAGACTACGACAAGGTGCTTGCTGAAGTTAGAAATAAGATGAAGGCTTACCAAGCCCAATCACCAATGGAGTCATTGGGCTATGAGGCATTGGGCGGTGTTGGATCGGCGGCTGCATTAACTGCGGCCACTGGTGGTGCTGCGGCGCCTATGACTGGTCCACGCATGGCCGCCAGTGTCGCCCCACTGGTCAAGGCATTGGCCGGCACTTCAGCGCTTGGCGGCGCTCAAGGCGGAATCACTGGCTTTATGACTGGCGAGGGAGACTTTGCGGCTCGTGCGGCCAGAGTGCCAGGCTCAACTTTAATGGGCGCATCTATTGCCCCATTGGCCCAAGCCGCATTCATGGGCGCTGGCAAGATCACAGACATGGCCCTAGACGCTGCAAGGCGCTTGGCCGGTGGCCGCGGTGGTAAGGCAGCAGAGGCTGAAATTCAGCGCCTGGCAGGCGAGACAGGTCTCACCACAGATGAGATCGTGCAGCGCATTGCCAATGGTGAAATCTTGGCCGAAAACCAAACATTGTTGGCTGCCGTGCGCGGCCTGTACACACAAGGCGGCAAGGCATCCACAACGATTCAAGGCGCTTTATCTACACGCCCAGACACATTGCGCAAAGAAGCCTTGACAGACATGCAGCAGAAGCTGGTCAGCGGCATCAATCCCAACTTCATGGGACCACGACCACAAAATGAAAATGTCTTGCGTTTTTTCCGATCAACCGATCAAGAAGCAAAAGCATTAGAAAACAAAGCCTACAAAGACTCTTACGGCACTGGCGGCATCATTGGCCAAGATTTATTGTTGAGTCTCAAAGACGCACTGCAAAGATCGCCAACGGCCATTGACGACATCAACGCAATCTACAGGGCCGAGACAGGCAAGACTCCATTTTTCTCTTTTGACAAAGATGGCAACATTGTGTTTGCTAAGGCACCAACATTGGAAGATGCTGAAGTTGTTCGCAGAGGTATTCAGACATCAATTGATGCAGCCTTTACAAGCGGCAAGGGTGGTGTTGGATCGGCCTTAAAACCCGTTGAGGGCGCTTTGAGAGATGCGATTGATGCATCTTCCCCAAGACTGGCTGCAACCCGTGCTGAAGCCTCACAGCTTAGAAGCGCAAGGGATGCATTCAAAGAAGGCCGCACCATCTTTAGCAAGAGCGCAGACGAAGTCCAAATAATGATGGAAGACATGGCCAGCAATCCTGGCGCGGTCAATGCGTTTAGGGCTGGCGCCATGGATGCTATACGCGCCCAAATGGGAACTGGCCGCGCCAAATCCATGATGGGTGTGCTGGCCAGTCCTGACACCAAGCAAGGCGCCATCTTGCGCACCATTTACCCTGGTGATGAGCTTGATGGCATCTTGACCCGTATTGGTACGGCTGCCCAGTCGCAGGCTGCCAAGAATAAGGTGCTTGGTGGATCAGACACAGCGGCATCAATCATGCAGGCCCAGCGCACTGGCTCGACCATTACAGCTGACGAAATGGCCAGCGCTGTTTCTGGCAGCCCCATGGCTGCATTCAGAATTGTCAGCAAGATGCTGGGTGAGTCCAACAAAGGAATGTCCGAGCAAGATCGACAGCGAGTGGCTCAGATTCTGATCTCAGAAGACCCAGATATTGTGCGCAAGGCATTGCGTGATGAGAGTGGCATGGCTAGATTGCAGCAGGCCGTGGCAGCTGGCTCTAGAATGCTTGGCAAGACTATGCCTTATGGTGCAAGCTACATTGGTGCAACAGCGCCAAGAGAGCCGTACCGAGTAGATTTAACTGGCATGGCCAATCGTTAAGGAGTAAACATGGCAGGGTTGCTGGACTACCTAGAGGGCATTGGCGAGACTGGCGCAACACTTGGCACTGGACTGCTGTCCGGTGTTGTTGGCGCCCCATACGGCCTGTACAAAGGCATCACCAGTGGCCAGTATGGCAGCCCACAAGCTGTGCGCATTGCCCAGGAAGAGGCCAAGAAATTCATGGAGCGAAACACCTATGCCCCAAGGGGTAGGGTGGCCCAAGAGGTTTTAGGCAAGGCTGCGCAGCTCATGGAGCAAAGCAAACTGCCGCCAATAATCCCAGAGGCTGTTGCACTCAGCTCAATCCCTCGGCAGGCTTATGCGGCCCAAGCAGAGCGAAAGGGCATGGACCTTGAGAGGGCCATGGAGCCAGTGGTCAGGAGAACACTTGAGCGCGGCGGTGTTGGCGCGGGTCTGCTTAGTGATTTGGCACAGGGTACTACAAGTCAAATGGCAGAAAATGTTGGCAGAGTAAAAGCCATTGATGTATTGTTCCCTGGCAGAACGCAATCATCATTAACATCAGCAGAAAAATCTGCACTTACAAAATACAAAAAGTCGCTAGATGTCCCTGCCGTCATGCGTAGAGAACGATTGGCGCTTGAAGGTGGCGGCAACATAGTAGAGCCAACACCAGGCGAATCATTTAGGCAAGGACTTGGCATTGATCCTACATATTTAATGAACAAATATGTGGTCCCTGTATCGTCTGATTGGTCTGGTGGTGGAGAAACAATTACACAAGCCGCGGGTGTTCCATTGGCAAGACCAGTAAAAAAACAAGCAGGCACAAAATATGGCTTGCTTGAGCAAAATATTGAAGAGGGTGTTGGCTGGGCGTCAATGCCTGGAGCTGCCAGCTCAAAAACAAATAATTTAAATTATTACGCTGATCTTGGGGACACTGTTGGTGTTTCGTCTTTGCTTGGGCAAGATAGTTCCAACTTTTCGCATCACATTGCCCAAGGATTGATTGGTCAATTACCTGTTTTGCGGCCATCAAAAGATGCAACAAAATTATTAGACTTAACAATTCAAAACAAAATTGTCCCTAAGAAATTAAAAGATGGGACAGTAGTTAAAACGCAGCCATTTAAAGACTTCCCTGGCGTGACCAGTGAAAATATTTACGACATCATGTCTCAAGGCGCAAAGGGATATAGTGCTGGAGATATTCGCAAAGCAATTGCGGAAGAAATGTCTAAAGCTGAATTCAGAGACCTTGGGTTCCCAAGGTGGGATACCTTTACAAATCTAGTTAATGAGCCAGGAGCGTATACGGGTGCATCTGGCGGTGTAATGTTTAAAGCAAAGCCAGGTGGAGAGATACTCACACCATCATATCAACACGGCTCATATACAGCAGGCATCCCAACCGAGGGCGTACTTGGCGGGTTTAGGAATGCTGCTGGAGAAATAGTTACAGTCCCAGATGACAAGATTTTTAGGAAAACATTTGATCGTTTGCGGAGTCAAGGTAAAACAGATGCAAACATCAGAACTTCCATTCTAAAAGCTCATCATGGAGAGCAAGTCGATCAGCAGACTATTGATGGCTTGTTGAAGTATCTTGGGTATATTCCTTAATGTAATTTAATTCATGCTGGAACTCTTCAATCAACTCAATAAGTGCATTCATTTGATCGTCTCTTGATAATTTATGGAAATGATCTTTTAAAAGCAAATATGTTGATCCAGTTTTTGAATTTAATCCGCAATACGCAATAATTTTCTTCATATCAACTCCCAAAAAAAGCTGCAACAAGGGGGTCGCGTTTGACGACCCGTCTTTTCTGTCTGCGCCTGGCATTGCCGAAGTCTTTGTCATCAGCTGACATTTTCTCGCGGTGCTTTCTGATGCGCTCGATGCCTGGCACGGGACCAGGCGCCACGGCGTCTTCACCCTCACCCCATGACCACAGTGGCCGCCACTGGCCATTGGCGTGGACTCTGGTGTACCCAGAGATGTGGACCATGTTGTTCAGGCGCAGCTCAAACAGAATCCTCGCGGCACTTCTGCGCACGCAAAAGCACAGCTTGGCCAAGTCGACATCGGAGAGGTTTGACTTCTTTCTCAGCGCTGCCTCAATGGCAGGCTCTACACGGGGTTTGTTTCCTCTAGGCATCACTGGCCTCGATTCGTGCTTTTAAGCGCTCCAGCATCGATCTGACCACGAATGCGCGGCTTTTAACCTCATCCGGCATTGCATGGCCAAAGACTTCTGGGTGGAGTAAGTCATTGACCAGGTCGAGGCAGGCATCAAGGGCCAAGGGCAATTCTTTATCGGTCATTGAACTTCTCCAGCGCAGACACTTCAATGTGGTCCACCAAAGATTGCAAAAGCAAGTGGGCAATGTCCACATCAGTGCCAAAGATATATGCGTTATTGAGGGTCATGGACTCTTCCAAATCAGGCTCATAGGGTGCGCCAAGTGAATCGGTCGAGCCTGTCTCTGCTGGGCTGTACTCCAAGAAGCATGTCAGCTCGACATCTTCAATGATGCACTTGAACTCAAAGAGGTCTCTGGGGCAATTGGGTGTTGATGGGTATTTCATGCTTGCTCCTTTGTGTAAAGCGCAATTGGTTTGTAGATTCCTGAAGGTTTTTTCCACCGGAAATATCGATGCCCAGCTGCGTTCTCGCAAAGGTATGCAACTGGCTCTGGAACTGTTATTGAGATCACGCCAGCTTGACTAGGTGTTGGCTGCTCCAGATATTGAGCGTAAACACGATCAGCAACAAGGGCGGCAAAGTGCTCAATGTCACCATGCAGTGACAGGCCATTGTCTTCAATCAGTTTGAAAATTTCGTCTTTGGTCATGGCTTTTTCTGAAGTGAAAT
>Ga0315909_10001172_pt1 | contig 35515 bp, 16 predicted proteins | sample LakEriMetagenome_11_FD_203527 | JGI IMG/M metagenome (GOLD analysis project Ga0315909, IMG submission 203527) | Freshwater fungal communities from buoy surface, Lake Erie, Ohio, United States - Buoy 2 MA125 | ecosystem: Environmental > Aquatic > Freshwater > Lake | place: USA: Lake Erie, Ohio... | reverse complement strand
CCGGTCTCTCTTGGGTAGAACTTGGTTGAACCCTCGATCCAGGGACTAGAGTTTGCAGATCGTCTTTCGGAGTTCTTAAAGGCACGTTGAGTAAGCTTCTGACAAATGCTTGATTGAGGCCAGTAGAGGAAGCGGCTTCAGGACTCGGAGGCGGAGGGGTAGGAGTTGGAGGATCGACTTTGGATTGAATGATGTGACCCATATAGATTTCACGTTTGGAGTGGGTTGGCGCGTCTATATGTAACTCTTCATCGTCGTCGAGCTCTGAATTATAGGGTTTAATGACACGCTGAATAGCAACGCGATGAGCCATGACGGATTTGATAGAGCGAGATGAGTCAGGAGGATTATCAGGATCGATGGTAGCATTGGCCGTAGTTTGCACGGCAGCTTTAGCTGAAGTTTCTCCTCTAAGTTCAGCGTCGTGAGCATGAAAGTCATCAACGGCATAAGCCATGGAGATGACATTAGCTCTATCTTTGTGAGGCATAGTAAAGTCTGGATTTGCAGACTTATTTATTAAATCTGCTACGCGACGCGATTGACTAATATCAGCTTCGACTGATGCGGAATGAATAGGAGCGCCAGTTAATTCTTTAGGAGGCGATGGTTCTCGAAATCTGAGGCGAGAACTTAGAGCCGCCTTTGTTTGTTCTTTGAGTGAGCTTAAGACAGATGCGCTTGAAGTAGAAGTCGTTGACGAAGGAGCGAGTGCAGAGCGAGCAAGAGCTTCAACAGCTGGCTGGTGCGTATACATCATGCCGCCCTTTTTAATTTTACCAGCATCCACAGGGGCATATTGCGGCTCAGTGTCTTCAGCTTGACCTATGTTGTAAAAATCGTAATATGGGTTTGAATCTGCTCTAGGTCTTGCTGCATAGTCCGGAGGCAGGACTTGGCCAGGACGAAAGTCTGGAGCAGGATGATCAGCACCCGGCACATTGTTATTGATGCCTAAACGCAGGCCTGCAGCATCTCTAACGGCTGCAGAGGACTCTTGCAGCAAAGAACCTGATGGTTCATCTGGCATAGCGGCTCTTGCGGTAGCGCCTATATGAGCTGTTGTGCGATTATCAGTGTCAAAAGCTAGATCATTGTAAGCAGCCTGCATGGCTGGGTCGTGTGCGGCCGTCGTGGCGAGATCTGCTAGGGTGAAGGGTTGACCTAGGTGAGATGGGATGGTGCCGGCACGTTTGTTGACATTGGCCAATATATCAGAACCGGCCTCTTTAGTGAAGTCAGTAAGAAGCTGCTTTGAGCTTGCGGAAGCAGATTTAAAAACGCTTTTAATTCTGTCTCTGAAAGACGGTGGTGGAGAGACTTCTCCTTGAAGACCTTTGTAAATGCCTCGGATGACTGGCTTGGCAACAGAAGCTACTTTTTTTAGTTCCGGGCTCTGCTTCGAAATAACGTGATCGATGACGTTTTCGGCGGCATCTGAAAAATTTTTGTTTGCTACGTTGCGTACGGCGTTATATAGATGCGGTTGAGTAGTCTCGTAATTCGTTTTCGCAAGAGCAACAGCACCATTGACGAGTTTCTGTTTTGTAGCTTCGGGATTGTTTTGCAAATCATTCAAAACTCCTTTGGCAGACTGAATTTGCTTATCAAGCTGATCAGCATTGAGTTTGTCGTATAATTCAGGAGGTAATCCAGCTGAACGTAAAGCGGTTTTTCCAATGAGAGCTTTGAATTGAGTTACTGCTTGTTTTTGAATATCGGGATCTTGAGAGCCTAAGGCCATCTTCAGCAAGGTGTTCTCGTGACCTTTTGTATTTGCAGTCAGAATGTCTGCAAGAGCGGCCTTCGGGTCTGAATTATTTAAAAGGGTTTGGGCCAGAGGATGATCAATAGTAGCTAGACGAGCTTTAAGAGCATCAGATTGAGCGTTGAAATCATAGACCGGATCTTGGGCTCGTCTAAGAGCTTCTTGCGCCATGATTTGTATATCTTCAGGGTTGAGATTGGCATGATGCTGCTGCAACTGTTGGGTAGCGATTTGGGTTAAATGATCTGGAGTAATGTCTCCACGGATTAGCTTTTGAGCTAAATCAACATTTGTCCCGCTCACACCTAGACGAGCTGCCGCTCCTTTTGAAAGTAACTTGGTGACGGTGTCTGCATCTAAAGTGTGCCCCTTTTCCCAGAGTTGCGAGTCGAAATTAACGTCGGTGGGAATGCTGTGACCAGTTAATTTTGTTATAGCATGCTTATAAATTTCATCTCGAGCAGTTTGAGCAGGCGTCTCGGACTCGAGAACCTTTTGAATAGAACCTTTGGTTCTTGGATCAATCTTATCAAGAAGAGGGCCTGCAAGTTTAGAAAAAACGCGCCGTTGAGTTGCGGGGTCGTTAATGAGTTTGGTAGGATTGACCAGATGAGGAAGAATGTCCTTAGAAAGGTTGTAACCAGGAGAATTGGGCAGTTTATCTAGGAGAGGTTTGACCAGATGTTTTTGAATGGCAGCTTCTTTTCCCGCATGAATATCTTGAATGGCGGATATGCCTTTCTTGACTGCGGTAATAGCAGTATGAGCACCTGGGACCGTGTTCTTTAAAAGTTGATAAAGTCGAGCGCCTGTAGGTTTGGTATGGTCAGTCTTGTCCCAGTGGGCTTGGAGTTCTTGAAGAACGGTGGTGGCTGCATTGGCGCCGCCGGAAATCTCGTCCTTGGTTTGATTGTACTTTTTGATCAGTTCATCATAGAGAAGTTTCTGCGAGGTTGCCTCATCATTGAAGCGAGCTTGTTCGATAGCAGTTTGTTCTTGCGCGAGTTGTTGCAATTGAGAAAGCCTTGCAGCCTTGGTACTCATGAGAAGAGAGCAAAAATAAAGGCATTTTTTTCAACAAACATAGGGTGTGTGACGTTTCGACAGGTGTGGTTACTGGTTCGAAGGTGGTATGAAAGAAAAGCGAGAACGGTCTTCAGTCAAGAAGGTGAAAGCCTATGGAAGATTCAAAAAGCATATGGACGAACGCCATCGGCTGATGCGGAACCAGCATGCGGTGCAAACCGATTTGGATACGGATTTTACGGCTACACGGGAGGAGCGCAAGATAAAGATGAACCGGGTTGAGAAGAAGCGGAGTCCAGGCACGTTGGTGTAGCGCATTTTTGTGTGAGAGTGACATGTCTCAAGTAAGCACAACCGGCGTTATTACACCCATCAAAACGGTGCCAGCTGGAGGCATGCGTGGCAATAAGACGGAAAACCAGGGCCCGCTGCCGGTGAAGGCAGCTCAGATAGGGAGTGGAGGAAAGGTAAAAGCGGAAAGAAGTAGCAAGACAGTGCGCAAGAGCAATCTAGGAAGCTATTTGGTACCCAAGGGATCAGGCAAGAAGAAGAGCAAGAAGTAGGGAGTGCTGGAATGTTTTTTTGTGACAATCAAACTAACAACACGGCAATTACAAGCGCAAATTCTTGCAGAGTCGGAGAATGTCCCTATGAGGAGGCTTGTGCACTGCAGGCAGATAGGTGGAGGTGAGCAGCACCGACGCTTGCCATACTCTGGCCTTGAGAGTCAAGGATCGTCGAGTCACGATGCGCTGTGGAGTGAGCTCGCCTTTAAGTCGAATGTCATCGCGAAGAGCGGACACGGCGGCTCGAAGTTGTTTCACGTTAGAATGAAAGAATTTGATCTGTTCTTGAGGAGTCATGGGGAAACTAGCAGGAAAATGTGTAGCTAAGAGTGATGTAGGATGCTGAGACACAGCAGATGCGTTACAGAGTGTGCTGAGACACAGCATGGACGAGACAGAGTGCTGAGTGTAGGATGCTGTGTATCAGCAATTTCGGTTGACACAGCAAAATTCCTGCTGAGACAGCATTTTGCTGCATTTCAGCTCATTTTCTTGCATGTGGCAACCGGCTGCGATTGTTATGGAAGAGGAAGTAGCTAGAGTGATCCGAAGAGCTCGAGAGTTGTCTGCCTATGAGGAGTCGAGCTATCAACCTACGCATGGTCATGATCATCACACCTTGGCTGCTAGGATGGTGTGTGAGCTGCTGACCTTGACTTCTCCAGACAATCTGGCCAAGCTTAAGGACAAGTACACTGCAGCGGAGCCGTCATCGCTGGATCCTGTGTACGCCAAGCGTTGGCTGGCGTTGCGAGATTCGCATCTGCAAAGTGTGAAGTCTATTGAGCAGCAAATGAAGCAGTATATGGAGGAACAAGATAAGGTCTTGCCTGTGAGACGCTTCTACCATGCAGCCATTGCGGACTTTTACGACCTGTTTCAAGGCCATTTGCCCTCTGTGAGACTGATGATGCGGGCAAATGGATTTTGCAAGAATGCGCAGGACGAAATCAACAATGAAATGGAGATTCGGTGCAAACTGCTGGCGGATCCAAGTAATAATTTGGTAGACTAGAAGCCACTACTTGCTTTGAGTATAAGATGCAACAAAAATCCCATCTAGTTTTAAAAAAGTTGAGTTACCGAAGTTTTACTTCAAGGAACACAAGATAGAGCACTACAAGAGTTCAATCGACAGGATCTCGGCTTCATCGACTGGGGCAGGGACGACAAATTGAGTGAGGACTTGATTGTAGTTGCTGACGAAGGCAGCAGCGAAGTCGTGCCATTGCTGAGCCTCATTGGCTTGGAAGTGGTCTAGTTCCTTTTCGAGCGCGGCCAGATCATTGCGGAATTGGTTGATCTTGTCCATGATAGGGCAAGTTGCTGCTGGAGCTGCCGGTGCTGGGGTAGCTTGAATGGATGCTTGAAACTGGGCCCCGTTGAGTTCCTTCTTGGAGACGGGTTGGGCCTTCTTGCCACAGGTCATACGGGCGGATTGCTTGGAGCGAGCCATTTTTTGTCTGAAACAAACAAAGGTTAGGATTGAACCCGGGACGTTCGGACCCAGAGTCCGGCGGTCCATAGTTTAGGCTAACTAGTAGACTACGACACCTCTAGAACCGATTGAGTTTATATTGTACCGTCTCGAGTTACCGTTACGACGGTTTGAGTTGAGACGATGAAAAATAGTCAGCAGGAAATAAATGCTGACTCATCAATTAAATGGAAGCACTCAGCATATTTGAACATCAACTCAAATTAACAAAAAAACATGAAAAAACTGAAAAATTAAAATTTCCAAAATTTCATTTCCAATTTTCCATTTATTTTTTTGAAAAAAACAGAAAAATTGAAATTTCCCAATTTTCCAAATAAAAAAATTGAAAAATTGAAATTTTCAATTTTCTATTTAAAAATTTTACGAAAAAAACTGAAAAATTGATATTTTGAAAATTGAAAATTGGAGCATAAAAATTAATTGAAAAAGCGGCACTTTTTGCATAAAACGCCGGCCCATAAGGGACCCGGCCAGATTTTTGAATATGGTCCCGAGCTGAGACACAGCCAACTCAATCCAAAAAACTAGCCCTTTGAGTAGGTATCAACATGCCTCGCACTAAGGAATCAACCCATCTCACCAGCCAAGGTCTGGGACAAGAGATTCTGGTTCAAGTCTTGGAAGAAGTGCCCCTTCTGTCAGACGAGCAGCTGGATCAACTTGACATGGACGGCTTCATGGAGGAGACCTGGAACTACGTGAACTCCTGTCCACTAGCTCTAGCCGCCATTGGAGTGTACCTGGCCAGCCCCGAGATCTCTCCCGAGGTCTCTCAGGTTTATTACATTGACGAGGTGCCGGTGGACTCTCCGCCTCCCTCTAGCACTCCAATCCCAGGCTGGGACACCTCCAGCTTGCTGGAAGAAGACGAGGACATCATCTTCGTGAGCTACAAGCCTGCGCCCTTGGTGATTCTCGTGGAGTAGTGCAATTATTTGTGTGATTGTGGTGTATCACAACAATGACATACAGTTAATCATCAATGACATACACAGTCTTAAGGTAGACTACGTCGTGGTCAACGGCAGTATCTGTGATAGCCGCCTGCGCTTCACTAGGCATCTCCTCGTAGGCCCAGTCGCTCATGTCAGTATCGGTTTCCGTGTAAAGCTGGCAAAACTGCTCTGCAGACAAGGTGTCGTCGTACGTGTCAGGATACTCCGCATCGGACTGATCGACAATGAAGTCACGGCGGTAGATCTCCAGGAACTCCGCAAGCGATCCATGCACCGTCTCCAGGAAAGCCATGTTGAGATCGTCTTCCAGATGCTCCATAGGTAGAAAATGCTGTTTTACTAAGCATTTACCGAGTAAAAGCTGAATGCTGAGTGAGTTGAGAATATGCTGAGTGCAAGCAAAAAAAAGATGAGATGGTCTACTCGTCTTCAATGACTCGGCGCTTCACTGAGCGCTTGGGTGGCTCGTACTCATTCCCAAAGGTGACCTCCATGAGCTCTTGCGTCTCCTCCTCGGCTTCCTCGTCAATGACATGCAACACCTTGGGCTTGTTTACTAGCACGGCCGCCTTCTTCTCAGCTTGCAAGGTGGGGAACTTGGCTGCTACTACCGCGCGGGTAGTGTCCGACACAAACTTCTTGTTGAAAGGTGAGACCTTGGCTTGAGCAAAGTGGCCTGAGATAGCTGCCACGCCAGCCTTGACTTGGTCCTGCTGCACAGTGTGTTCAGCCTTCTTAGCCTTGTACTCGTTGATACTTGCCGCAAACCAAGGCGCCTCACGCTCCTGATACCAAGTCGTACCCCATTCCTGGCATTGCGAAAGCGCCTCCTTGATGATATCGTATTGGGCATGCTCGTAAGCTATCATAGACTTGGGCATACGATCGTTGAGCTTCTCGCGACCTTCAAAGTACTTCTGAACCAAGAAGACTGGCCACTTACCAATAGGGAAACGACGAATGTAAATGTCGACTTTCCAAGCGCGCTGCACGCCAAAGATCAGCAGCGAGGGTCCGGTAGCAGACATGATGAGCTCGTACTTGTAAGACTTGGTGTCCTTGGCGAAGAGAGCGCCGCCGGCATTCTTGGCTTCTTCAATCCAAGCTTCGGAAGGCTCTAGGAAAGCAGGCACGACGTCAAAGTGCAAGTTCTGCCACGTATCGGGATAGTCCATCTGCAAGGCAGCACCCACGGCTGCTTGAGCGGTGTGGTCTTCGGTAGAGTCGGCGTATTTGGACATGAGGCTTGAGGAGGAAAATGAGTGCAAGCAGTGCAAGAAAATGCTGAATGCTGAGTTGCTGAATGTCAGCGTTAAAATTTTGCTGAGACAGCATAAAAAGTTGCTGAGACAGCAATTTCCTGCTGAGACAGCAAAATTTTCTGCTGAGAGTAGAAAGCGTGCTGCATCTCAGCATTTTCTATCCCAGCATGGCCGGACATGCTCTTGGCTTTCTCGAGAACATCTTTGACGTGTTTGACAATGTGCAGGGCATCCACCGAAGCAATCTGTATGGAGGAGCCAACTATGCCGGCACCAAGCATCGCCGCGCGTTGATCTTTGACATCTTTCGTGATCTGCACGCCTACAATCGCCACTTGCATGCTCAGTTCCCACTGCCTGCGGGATACAATCATGTGGATCCGGCTCATTTCCCATTACGTCGAGCGGCGGACGCGCCTGGATACATCTCTAGAGCTACAGCGGCGTTTCGACCTGGTGCTAACGTGGTGCCTGATATCGAAGATTTGAATGAGCTTGAGGGATATATTGACAATCTGCCACCTATTGTGGGCCTTGCTGGACCGCCCATGACCAATGCGCAATCCAAACAGTGGCTGATTGCGCATAAAGTGATTAGCCCGAACCTTGATCGACCTACCTGGAGCTTTCAAGCCATCAAGTTATGGTATGACAATCCCATCATTCGACAGTTGATGTTTCTTCTCACGATCAGCGACACGACGCCGCTCTTGGGAGTGCACTTCGATGAGTGGTTCAAGGAAGCCTTTAGTGACCAGGATTTTATCTTGTTTGGCAGACCCAGCATCTTAGCTGATCCGGTGGCGCTGTTGCCTGGAGGGTCCGCCGGTGCACAGCTGGTGCAAGGCGGCATCTATCTTCCTACCATTAGCAACTTGATCCGCAACATGCAAAACCCAGATGTAATATCGCTGTACATTTACTCCGTTTTCCTGGTGGCTAGGAGCCTGGATGCCACTGTGCAGGTGCGCTGGATCATGCGAATTTTGACGCGAAGGTTGAATCAAGCCAATGTCGAGAGCATTTACTTGTATAAGGGCACCGACCCATCAGGATCATTGACGGGAACGGTGTCTGGGAGTACCTCAGGCGGCAGTTCATTGAATGATATTCGCTTTGAGGTGCTGGTTGCCATGTTTCAGAAGTTTACTGGTCGAGAAGACTCAAACTTTATTCTGGCTGAAGATCGAGTCACAGTGCTGGGTATCGACTTTGTGTTTGAGACTATTAACGTGCCGAGTGCGCTGCATCACATGCCAAACAACGCTTTGCCGAGTCAGGTAAAGACCCGTATTCGGGAGATGCTGCAACACATGCAGGCGTACCGCCTGCCATCTCAATTGAAAGCCACCGTCGACAGGTTGTCTCTGAAACACCCCAGTCAGCACAGCAACGATTGCATGATCGAGGCCTTTACTTTTATGCGAATGTACATGCTGGGATTGATTTATGAAAACATGCCCAAGAAGCAGCAGCTAGACATTTACGACGCCTTGACAAGAGACTGGCCGAAAGCTCAGTTGCGTGAGATGAACCTGTATGATTGTCTACGCGCGCTGCTGATCTACGAGACCGAGGAGTGGGAGCGACATGATCAAACTGGCTACGTGATACTCAATTTCTTTGGAGGATTTCACAAACCGCCGGCGTGTCGGAGCGTCCGGTTGACATTGTCAACTACTGAGGAAGGGTATGAACTCGATGGAGAGATGCCAGCAGGAGGAGCGCAGGTGTTTGAGAATGAAGGAAATCATCTTGAGCTGGTGTATTACATGGGGCACATGTTGGTATGTTATCATGATCAGTTTGTCGCCATGACACAGACGCAAGGGTCATACAGCAAGCGCATCTTGAATTTGAGTGATCAGTTTGTGCCGGAGCCCTTCACGCTGAAGCCGATCGATGTGGTGAAAGGCCTGGAAGCGAAGAAGCGATTTCAGGCCAAGCGAGCACGATTGACGCCAGCTTTACCCAATCCACTAAGCAAAGTGCAGGGCTGTTTCTGTGCAGACACCAATCAGTGTAAAAGTTCAGCAGATCTAGAAACGGGTACCTGTGAAAGTTGTACGCAGAAGCATGGACGCCAGGTGCAGGAAGCGTTTTCGTGTGGATTAGCGTGGGGTACCAGTGTGGAGGAAAGTGTGTGTTTCAATGGACAGGAATGTCTTGAAGCAGCGAAGCAGGCTACGTTTGACACCTACGACGGATGTATTACGCAGATGCTTCGCTGGCTTAAAAAGAACTGGGGCTTCTATTATCAGGAGCGAGAAACGCAGCACGCACCGTGTAAAGTGGTGGATCGGGTGATCTACTGGTTTTATGGATCGCGTTTCGACATGTTCTTTGTGAAAGATGTGCTGCTGTTTTGGAATGAGCCAGTGACCTTGATGCCGATGAATGGAGACTTGTTGAAGATGAGCTGGGGCCAGTATACGTTTGTGGACTTTGCTCGGTTGTACCCAGGCTTTAATCTAGATGGATGTTACGAGACATTCAAGAAAGTGGACATTGGCGAACAGGTCTATTTGGAACGGAAGCCGAGCAGCAAGTGGAAGGCATTTCCCTATATGGCGCTGTGCAGCGGAGTGTTTGATCGAGGAATGTTGCCTATAGCCATGATGTCATCGAATGAAATGATTTGGGGCGGTAAAAAAGCAAATCCTGACGATCCACGCCCAACGGCGGAAGTGAATGCTGAATGGTGGGCAGCAGAAATTGATCCGGCGGGATTTGATGTGCACAAGCATTTAGCGGATTACTGCATTTCGGACGTGCTCATCCTGCAGTACTGCGTCATTGTGCACAGTCTTATTATGTCAAAAGGTGAAATGAATGGACGCAAATATGACTTAAATCAGGCGATTACCTGCAGCAACATGGCAATGACGCTTTTTCGGCAGTGCTTTCTTGAAGCACCAATCAAGTCGCCTGACTTGAAAGCCATTGTGGTACCGTGGACGGATGAGTTAAGTGGACAGTGTTTGACGTTCCAGGCCTGCCTACAAGATGCCATGAAAGGCGGGAAGACGGACTGCTTTCGCCATAGCATGTACAATGAATCACGCATGCAGACGGTCAAGACGTGGATGGCGGCGAATCCAGGGCGGGCGCAGACGGTGGACGACTTTGACGTCAACAGTATGTATCCGCACATCATGGAGTCGCAGTTGATGCCTACGGAGTACCAGAGCATGGCCGTCTACAACAAGCAGGATGAGAGCTGGGAGGGGATAGAATTGGATGAGCAGTTTGAGCAAGTTGAGCTATTTGATCAGAATCTGTATTGGGTGGACGTGCAGTATCCAGCCGGGAAGAGCGGCATATTGTCGAAAGTCTGTGGATTCTGCGTGAGTTTGCAACATGTACCGTTTTGCTATCAGGATCCGTACCGTAATGATCGCTACACGTACTCCATGATCTTTGGGCGTGAGTTGCGCACTGCGCTAAAGCTGCATGCGGGCATACGAATTCGCGTGCGACTCAGCTTCCGGTTCAGCGGCACGCCGATCTTTAAGAATTACATCAACACATTGTATTCTATGCGGCTGGCCTCGACCAGTTTAATGTTCAAGACGTTTTACAAGTTGATGATGAATTCTACCTTTGGGAAGCTCGCACAAGGGCTGAAGCCCGAAACAACGTTAATGTACAACAACTTTGACCTGATGTGCACCGAAGAAGACAAAGTGATTGTGGATGTGGAGACGATCCCTGGTGCGCAGGGCAAGACGTTGAACATGGTGAGCACCCTGAGCCCTGAAAAGAGCTACATTGGGCAACTGATTTATATGGCTGCGTATATAACGGCTGGAGCCCGATCGTTGTTGGAGGAACTAATCCATGATGCGCAGTTGTGTGTGAATGAGCAAGGCTTACCTTGCCTGTTGTATTACGTCGACACAGACAGCATCAAGATTTGCAGTGTAGCCAATGTGCCTGAAAATCAATGGTTTGTGGACAAATGGGTGCATGCTCGGACGCTGGGCAAGATTAAGAAGGAAGGCACTTATGATTGGATAGTCATGTTAGGTAAAAAATGCGGCTTCTTTCATGAAGTGGAGCCAAGCAATCAAATCTGCACCAAAGCGCAGCTGATTGAGTCCTTACATCACTCAGGATTAAAGAGTTGGCACGTAAAGAGTAAGGGAGTGCCTTCTAAGATTGTGGATCCGGCAGCCATGATGGAAGTGTATTTGACGGGCGATCGTCACACCTTTTATTTGCCTGATCAATTGAAGCGGGATTTGAGCAAGGGGATCAGTCGCACCAGCGGCGCGACGCGCAGCATGGGCTTCCGCAACTTGGCCCGCCGACCGCCAACGGCGGATGGTGAGCTGGTGCCCTACGCAGATCCTGCGGAGTTTGTGGCGGTGATGAAAGAGCGGAGTGTGCAGGAAAAGCTGCAAGGCCTGATTCACTTGGATTAGATGGCATGTAAGCCGTAACTTTTCTGTATGTTGGAGACTTTACTCTATCAACCATTTTTCAATCCATCACGACAAACAGTCATGAATGAGGAAGAACGACGGGAAATGCTATCAAAGTTAATAGAAGCACTTATTCCAAAGCCAGGCAATGTCGTACAAGCACCCAAAGCAGGCAAAGGCAAGCGAAGCTATCAATACAAGGATAAAGCCAAAGCCGAGGAAAGAAGAGAAACCAACAAGGTAGCGCTTAGACTCAGTCGTATCAGCACCGCGCTGACCAGCACCGCCAAGTACATTGAGCAGGATTTGCCTTTGTTGCAGCAAGACTATCAAACGTTGAGTGCGGACAGTCGCAGGAAAGTAGACAAGTATCTTTCCTCCATCGAAGCCAAGAAAGGCGTCTTAAAAGATCATTTTCTGAAGTCAGTGCATGGTGATAGTAGCGTGGCGCCTGCTACTGCTCCTGCTGTTGACCAGCAGCTCGGTGATCTGGAAGGTGACAGCGCTGCTGCGCCAGCGAGCGGCACTCACGTTTCAATGCTGGAAACGCCTGCTGTCGGTGGAGACGATCGAACTGGCATTTTACCCGATACAGTTTCAGGAGCGACTGGACAAGGAGCAGGTCGAGGTGCTATTGGACACATGGAAGTGGATTCACCCGTTGCGCTGCAGCCTCAAGTATCCGTTTTATCCTCAGTGGATGCGCGAGACATTCACCAGCCGGGAGTTCCGGCGAGTAGTCAAGAGTCTGCCCGTGTGGCAGCGCGCACTGCAGCAAATGGACGAGCTCTATCACCAGTTCGTGAACGCGTGGAGCATGCTGCCGGATCCTCGCGAGCCCACCTGCCGAACCCCGCTCCAACAAAGAGAAAGACTTCGTTTGCGCCTAGCGAAGATGTCCAATACCATGTGGTTTCGTCAGCAATTGAAGAGCGCGCTACGCCGAGCATGGACGACACACTGGACAGCCAAGAGTCCAGCAGTCAGCCGACAAAGTTCCGAAGCCGAGAGTCCTTTTCCCGACCAGGCAACCTTTCCGGAAGAATGCCTGAATTCGATGCTCACGGCCGAAACGCTGCGCCAGCAGGAGTTAACCCAGTTCAGTCAAGAGCTAACGTCAAAGATCTGCTCCGTCGAGCAATGTTTCCGGAACATTTCTAATGTAGCTTTACTAGTAGCGTTTTCTTCAATTCTTCTATTTGTTGGTACATTCATGTAAAAACCCAGTCAGCAGAATTGATGCTGTGTGACAGCATTTTCCCATGGACTCTGAACAGCACATTTACGTAACGGAGTATCCGTCCCTGCAAGCCATGAACGAGCAGCGGGGTCACGAGATCCTTAGCGAGTTGCGCGAGCTGTATGAAGAGCAAGTGGGTCTGCCAGAGCTGCTCAAGGGGAGCGTCCTCTTGCGTCCTTCGATTATGACAGTCTACGCAGCGCTTAACAACCGCGCTTATGCTCTGCTGCTTGGAGATATGGGCATGCCCTTTCGCATCGAGTTTATTCGCTTGTGTAACTATTACTTTGAAGCTATTGTGATGGACATGAAATAAAGCAACAAAAGAAATGACACGAAACTACTTTGGGGATCGTACAGCCTTAGCCGCTCGATGAAAGGAGGTCATCAAGTCCTCCGCCTCTTGACGTAATCGTGCAGCCTTTGCATCTTGATCTTGTCTTTGCACCTTGTAATCTTCCGCATTTAGTCTACTCTTGGCAACGAGAGTATGAAGTTTCGCTTCGCTAAGGTTCTCCAAATCTACGGCGTTATGCGCATTGGGGCGCGTATCCTCAGCAGTGCGCTGCGCTGAAGCTTGAACCACGCTTAGTTGTTTGGCTATATTAGGAGGGGGCGCACCGATAAAAGTATGTGTGGCGGGTGGAGCGGCGGACACTGCTGCTTTCGCCGCTGCTTTCATAATGGCGGTATGTTGCAGTAATTGCGCTGCAATCACGGGAAAGTTTTGACGATACTTCGCTGCATGTACCGAAGGAACATCACTGTCTGCTTCAAAATCTCTGCGTGCTAGAGCATCACGTTTTAAGTGCTCAAAGTTTAGTTGCGAGCCTTCACGATAAAGACCGCGACGTAGTTTTAAAATGGATATATGCTCTTTCGAATGGGTCGTAATGTTTGCCTGTTTGTATTCAAGTTCTGCTTGCTCCGCAGCATGCGCAAGTCGTTCCTGCTTTTCGTAAAGAAACTTGCGCCGCGCAAATGTATTACGCCCACCCACGTCGCTAAATTCGTTTTTAGTGCTCAGATGCGCGCCAAAGTATTTCCCAGTCAATTGTCCGGGGTGTCCTGTTTCCACTTGGTCATCGTGATGCATCTGGTTGACTTCTTCGTGATTCCGACGGAGATTGGTCAACAAAGCATCGGCGTTTTCCACATTTGCAGCGTGCAGGTCATCAGCAGTTGGATCGTATGCGCCTCCTGCCAGCACCGCAGGCGATCGACTCAAAGTTCTCACCATGTCACGTATGCGATGGGGCACGTTCTCGTCGAGCGCTCGACGCAAATTGTATTCCCTCTGAGGCTTTCGCGACACGCCCAAGTCCCGAGGATAATGGTCCAGGTCCCCTGAGTCTAAATATTCATCTTGAAAGTGTGTTCGTGTATGTACACGAAGTCCTTCAAGTCCTTGTAGTCGAGTATAAGGTGATGTATGTAAAAACGCACCTCGAAAGTGATCATTGAATACGTCAGCAGGAACAATCGTATTGTCGTCGTTCAAGTTGTGCTCTAAAATTGTTTGATCGCCCAATGAAGCAAAATCTGGACGATGAATGACCGTGTCGCTAGACACAGTCAGCGGGGTTTGCACAGGCTGCCAGCGGTCTGGAATTCGGTTAACGTCTTGGCTGGCCGGAGTTGTCTGTGCAAATGCACTGCCTTTTGTAGGTTCGCTCAAATCGGTCAAGAACTCAGATTCCGCGGCTGGTTTAGCAGCAGCTGCACTTGCAGCCTCACGCGCACGTTTCTGCAATTGTGTTTCTCCTCCAAACGCTTTAAACCCCTCATGTAGCATCATGACCTGGTCGATCACCTCACGCTCTGTCAAGTCTCGGTCTTCAATAGTTGCACGTATGGCGTTGGCAAAGTCGTCGTTGTAATGAGTAGGGGCGTTCTTCAGAATTTCAAAGTGTCGGGCGCGCTCGCCCGGCGAGACGTAATCAGGCGCAGCAGCTGCCTCGACATCGTCAACGCTTACGCCTGTATGGTCTGTACTTTCAAAGTCGCTGCTCCGAAAACTGCTCTCGGCTGATTTAACCGGTGTGCGGTGACCGATCGGGCTAAAGAGACGACTGGATGTGGCTACAGGTGGCGTCGTGGAATAGTCCTCGCGGACGATCTGGTGATCGAGCTCTTGCTGTCTTGCGTATTCGTCCACCAGCGCACGAGCACCTGCATCTACGTCGCCATACGTTGAGTAAATACTACTTGACGATCGACTTAGCGCATCATTATCGATTCGGTCTAATAGATCTAGTCCGGATGTGTGTGTATACTCGTGTTGGCCGCCATGGACAAAGCTGCTGTTGTTTGAGTGTATACTTGGCGTAGGCGACTGTAAGTACTTGCGGAATTTGAATTTTGCCGCATCAACATTATCTGCTCGCCCGGGAAAGTATTTTTCTTCTCCCAAATCATTTATTGAATAAAAGTGTTTTGCTCTGAACTCGTGAAATTTAGCCAACTCGGCAGGCGGAATCCGCTGAAACTCCTCAGGTTCCGTCGTTCCCTCTCCGTCGAACGCTTTAAGGATACTAGCACGCGGGGTGCTAGCCTTGGAAGCTTCCGACGACGTGCTGCCGCTGCTGGATGAGACGTTACTGCCACCCATGTAGCCTCGTGAGCCAGCGGCAGGTTCTGACTGCAAGCCCCCTTTAGGATTAGGCGTCACAATGCGCACATGCGAAGCGCTTCCCGTCATGGCATGGTCATGCGGTACATCATCTACGTACTTGCCATGCACAACATGCGCCGGCTGCGTTTCAGCGGATACGGCGGATTCGTGCGCAGCGCTTGAGAGTTTGCTCGTATCCACCACCGCATTGTCGGAGGGTGCACCAGCCGTAAGCTTCCCAATAAGGGATTGTCGATGATCATAGTACGCTTCCTCGGCTAGGCGTGCTTCACGAAAAATTTGCTGCTGATGCTCTCGAAGATCTTGTACTGTTCGAGCGTGTGTCTCGTCATCCAAACTCCGCTCATGTTCCAGTAACTTCTGATACTGGCTCAACACATGTGGATGAAACATAACCTCGGCAGGGACCGATGAATGTTCTAGCGGCTGTATCACGTTTTCACGTAGCGGATTCGGTCGAGCCACAGGCGTTAGCATCATGTCGGAACTGTTTACGAGATCCGAGGCATTCCGATCTGGCGGGCGAGGTGTCAATGGTTTCGGTGCAACGTTCGGAGACAATGCTTGCGCCGCATTGTGAATCAAGGTGCGAGGTGTCAATGGTTTCGGTGCAACGTTCGGAGACAATGCTTGCGCCGCATTGTGAATCAAGGTGCGAGGTGTCAATGGTTTCGGTGCAACGTTCGGAGACAATGCTTGCGCCGCATTGTGAATCAAGGTGCGAGGCGTGGCTGTCTGTTCAGCAAGTTGTCGTGCAACATCTCGTTTCGCATGTTCGTCCAAGATTTTAATTTTCGCATCTATTAGGCGTTCTCTGACATGTGGATGTTCCTCGTCGCTGAACGACTGCTCCTCCATGAACAGCTTTTTGTATTTCTCCAGAAGATCTGGATGTTCCAGAAAATCTGGAGTCATATCTTGACCAGGTAGCTGAATTACATTCCGTCGCGAAGAAGGTCGGGCTGTCGTACTATCGCCTGGAGAGCCTCGACTGCGAAACTCAGCATGTGTTAGTGGTGCGTGGAACTCAATATGCGGCGTTGAAGCATCATTTGCACTTAATTCATGCACGAAAGGCACCCCTAAAACACTGCTGGCCTTGTGCGGAGTCGATTGTCCTAGAGGAGGCTCAGTTCCGTCAGCCAAACTGTCTCCAAAATCCGTTAGACTTAGTTCGTTGTATGGCTTGCGCACGCTACTGCCTCCACTCTCCAAAGAGGCATCATAGGGGATCGTTGAATTAGAACCGGGGGCGCTAGCTCGACCTGGATGTACCCTCAACGAGCGTTCGCTCTCCAAGGAACCATCATACGCAATAGTAGAATCCGAACCGGGAATAACACGACCTGGATAGGTCGGTGGTGCACGATATCCACGTCCTCCTCGAACTTGCACCGGTCTCCCTCGTACTCCGCCTCTTAGTCGCGCCTGTTGGCCTGGCGATAAAGGGATATTCCCATAATCGTCACCCCCTATACTGTCGATGGGGTTTAAGCGACGCAGGTCAGGGCCTGCTGCTTCACCTGCTCCGCCTCCACCTCCGCCTCCGTCTCCGCCGCCTAAATCACCACCGCCGCCTCCATTGCCGCCTCTGGGAGGACCGCCGCGTCGACCGCGTCCGCGTCGGTTCGCGGCTCCTCCCAACATCGCCTGGGCCGCCGCTGGTGCGGGACCGCTGCCCATGGGTGTGCCGACCGAGATCGCCATGGTCTTGTTACCAGCGGTGCGGGCTGCCTGATCGTACCATTGCAGCTGCTTCTGGTTGAAATATCGCGCTTTCTGCAAGACCTTCTTGCTCCGAAACGCTTTCTGCAGTCCTGCAAAATCTCCTTTCTGGTACTTGATTTGCTGCATCTCTTGCAAGGACGTCGCTCCCATCATAAAGTTGATGGGGTGGATTTGCACTCCGCCGTTGGCGGCCTGAATCGTGGCGGCAGCCAGCGTTGGCTCGAAGCCTGGATCGTCCGGATCGTTGATCTGTGCCGCGTACAAATTGTGCAACGACGCATTCTGTGCTCGCAGGCGCGCTCGAACTAGTCCTTGGTTGGTCTTGTTTTCGGGTGTGTCTAGCAACGTATGCAGCATCTGCTTGCCTTGCGTGTCCAGACCCGCCCCTCGATCAATGTTGTCGTGCAATTGTTTTACAATCCGCCCTTGCTCAAAACTCTCCGACATGCCAGCTGTTTTCAGAATGCGATAATGACGCGCCTCCATGCGCTGCGCCGGTCCAGCCATCGTGCGCAACGCACGACCAAAGTCACTCATGCGTGCGCCAGAATGAAAAATGATGCGTTTTCTTTTTGTTTATTTGATGGCACATTCAATCAGTACAACACATTATTCTACTATTTCCTCGTCTTCCTGCTCCTCAGGCACAACGCGCGCGGTGGCTTTCTCCTGCTTCTCCAGCATGGTCTTGACATCCTTCTTGGGGGCAGTGTACACTACCGTCGGGATTTCCTTAAACTTGGGCACCTGCAACTCGGCTAAAATCGGTTGCGCACACGTCAAGTAGGTGGTCATGCGCAGCATAAAGGATATGTAGCATAAGAACGCCGAGGCTGTGATCACCAGCATCCCATTGCCATCATCTACCACCTCCATCAACCCCAGCGTGTCCAGACGAGGTCCTAGCTTCTGAAACTTCTCGCGCGACATGCTGAAGATAAAGGTCACATCCCAGAAGCAGCGTGGAACTCCAGCCGTCTCAAAATGCTCACTCAACGACAACTCCTTGTCTCGCTGCAGCAGCAACGGCAACGTGCCATTCAGGACAAAGTCGACCGGCTTCGAGATGCCGCGCTTGGCCGCTTCCCCTCGCACGCGCTGCTCATCAAACACCAACACTGGATGGTCCCCGTTCTTCTCCAATCCTTCATAAAATCGCAAGAGAGAGCCTTCCGCTTGCTGCGCCAGATTCACCAGCGTGCAGCTCTTAGAAATCCCTTCAGATTTCGCGTCCAAACCAGTGCCTTCCTGGTTGATGGGAAACGTAAACGTAAACGTGTGTCGCGTAAATCCCGTGTTGCTCTTCAGCTTCTTCAAAAAGGCTGTGTAGCGCGGCTCATTCTCATGCGTGTGTCCTTCCGTCAAGACATTCAACCCTTGGTACATGTGAAAGCCCGTACAGTTGAGGATCTGCACGCTGCGACTCTCATTGAACTTGAACAGCAACGCATCGCTAATGACTTCGTGGATGGTTGAATTGAGCGCAGCATACGTCACAAAGAAATTCTCCGTCCACTGTCCGAGCATGTGCGCAAAACGATCCTCAGAGTCTTGCTCCTGCTTAAAGCCTGTGCGCAGATAGGTGCTCAACGAACGCAAACAGTCGACTTCCGACACAGCATTCGTCGTCGCTACATTCTTCATCTGGTTGACCATTGTCTTGTAATCGCTAGCGTCGTTCGCCATGGTGTCGCAAAAATGCGCTTTCCCGGCCGTCTATCTAGCTGTTCTTTTTTACGCTTAAATGCTTTCTAGAATCTTCTACGTCACTTTTAAATTCACTTAATAACACCAACATGATGCTTCTACACTGACTTTGCGGAGCCGAAAAACGTGGGAAAATTGGCCGGACGCGTTCTCGTCAAAAAAGCTCCTGGTTGGGGAGCCGTGCGCTTCACACCAGCCTGGTTGAATGGACTTGGCGGCTGCGCCAAGATGCTGTTTGGTCCAGCATAGTTGACTTGCGAGGGCACTTGTGACTGAATTTCCGTCGGCTGCGCTCCAGTAATAAATGCCAGCTCTTCAGGCGTAGGCTGTCCAGTAGGCGTAAAGGTCAGCAGCAAGCGGATGTTGATAATGTTGACCAGCGGCTGTAAAGCAATGTCATAGAACTCAAAATTGAGGTTATTGATGATCTGCGCACCCACGTCAAACGGTATGCTGGTGTTAAACGAGATGGTGTTCGTCAAACCCGAACTAGCTTGCACCGCTACAGGAATGTAATTGCGTGCTCGAAAGCCGTCAACGTACGTAGCGACTGCTAGCTCCATGGCACCTCCGTAGATACGCAGCAGAAACATGCCATCTTCGTTCAGATTACCCAACATAAACTGTCCGAAAGCAATGTAGCTCTGATTGAACAAGTTGGTCAGCTGGTACGGATCGCTCGGATCATAGTTGCCCGATCCGCTCGGAGAAATGGACGGAGCCGTTAAGGCCGAACGCGATGTTTTACTTGCAGCAGACGCATACGAACTGCCCGCAAGCGCTACCGCCGAAGCGTTGAACACGTACCCTAACGCTTTCGCATTACTGATACTCAGATTCGTGCAAAACTTGATCATGCGCGATTCCGCTCCAATGTTGATATTTATTTGCTCTTCAGTGTCTACTGGCGGATAGGTTACATTCTCCAGCAAGTTCGGGAACGCAGCAGCGTACTGTCCATTAAGTTCAGGCACGCTGCGCAGCCCTATGCCGCCTCGCTCAGACTGCAGCGGCGTACTATTGAGGTAGTAGGGTGCCACCTGATCGCATCGCACTCGACCAGCAATCGGCACCTGCCAGCCTCGATTATCTGTGGTGTTACACATCAAATTCATTGTCAAGGCATGATTCACTGGCTCGTTCCACGTGTTCCACAACGGCACCTGATAACCCCATTCTGGCACAGAGCAATACGTATAAATGTTGTTGGCTAAAATGTCAATCCAGTTGCCGGCTACTAAAGGCGTAAGCGGAATAATGTTCGTGTTTCCAAAACTATTGCGAGGACCAATAGCCGCCACAGCGTCCGTCACTGACTGTAAGTAGAAATCCACTCCAACCATGACCGGCGGTACTTTTGGCGTACTCACATTGTACGTATAAAATGGCACATACATGGAGTTCTGATCCACCATGCGCAGAAACGATCGGTGATTGAATACCGTGCCTCCATATTCTCCTAGAACTCCAGGCTCAGTGATAAAGAGCTCCGCATTTTTGGCGCTGATGCACTGAAATGGAAAGCCGGTCGTGTATTCGTATGCCCAGTAATCACAATTGGCTGCACTCGCAGGCGGCGGCCAACTTACCAGCGAACCGGAGATCGGCTCAAAGTCAAAAGTCTGCTGTGTGGTGTTATTAAACAGTCCCCCTTGGTAGAAGCCTGTATAACTCGGGGTCCAAAGGAACTGACCAGCTTCTTCTAGGCTTGGGATAGGAAAGGTGCTCGAATATAACCCGGTAGCCGAATTCAAATAGCTACCAAAGGCCACAGAGTTGTAATTGACGGCATGGATGCCCGTCCCCAGCGGTCGCGGAAGCGACTGATGCATGTTGTACACATTCAGTCCCATTAAGTCGGTCGCGGACACGACCGCATTGTTCCCTGCCCCATCGTTGACAAAATGCCACACTCCACTATTGGCTGCTCCTGATTCCACCCCGTCATTAATGGGCATGAACTTTTGAATTCCATTCAGTGAGCATTTCAACTGCCCCGTAGCATCGAACCATGCGCTCAACTGAAAATCCGTTTCATTGATCTGCTCGTAAGGAACTGTGATACTCAAGGGAACATAATTAAATAGATCTGGCAATCCCGTAAACAGCGTACAGAACAAGGGGCAGTTTGTTTGAAACGTGGACAATCCGGACATGACGCCTGCACCCCAGCCGGCTACATACGTCCCAGAAAACACGTTTGACGAATTAGTTAGAATGACTGGGGCTACGTCCGAACTGAGAAACCATGGTACTTCAAACGAATACGTCGGCAACGTTGCAAGATACGTAGTCGCCCATGCGATCTGCGCCGCCTGACTGCCAGTCGTAGGATACCCCAGCGCAGACTGCAAGTAATAGGCACTCATTTCCCGGAAGAGCCACGGGCTCTCATTACTTACGCAAAAAGCTTCTTTGCTGAAGCCGTACTGGGAGGTGTTGGGGTTGTAATAAAGCCCCTCCATGGGCAGCACCTGCTCGTATTTGGGCTCAAAAAAGTTAATCAGCGGCTCAGGCTGAAATCCTAGCAGTTCCCAGAAGGCCATCTCAATTGCGCTACCGTCACATAAGCTAAGCAGCTGAATGCCTGTGGAACCAGGCAAGAATGCGCCTCCGCATGGGTTAAAGTAGATCCCATTCTGAATAGCGCCAACGGCTGCCGTCGCCAGATCGAGCACTACCAATTGCGACCAAATGCGTCCACTATAGTTCTCTTGCGACGGAAAGGTCGGCGCCGCTTGATCAAATAGCAATGTATTGGCCACACTTTGCGTCTCGCTGTAGTAAAGGTTAGGCAGGTATTGCACCGTAGTTACGGAGGTTCCGCTGCTGTTGGTTACGGCTTGTATACCACTTTGTCCTACATAGCCTAAGCTTAGGTAGTTCGCACAGTTGGTCGTGCTGGCTTCCAATATATTGATCATACGAACACTTGGTGCTGTAGACCAACAGTCCGGATCAATAATCAGCTGCGTCGGAACTGTGGTCGCCAAGTCATTCTGTCCCAAGTCTCCCCACAGAGGCGGATCGTTGCCTGCGCGGGCGCATGTTCCGTCCAAGAAATACACGGACGGTACGCCGCTTGCCAACGAAGAGGTGGCTAATGGCTCCGGACTGTCAACCGTAAACGTATTGGAAAACGTCAGTTTGCCATCCGAGTTTATGGCAAAACCAAAATTGCGCGCTCCCAGTTGCACATTTGTATTTGGCCCTTTCTTGACTGACACCACTCGACCCTCATGCCCTATACTCCCAGCGCTCTGCCTATTAGGACCCGTCTGGCACAAGTTGGTCGGGCCAATCCATGGCAGGTCCGTGTCGTCTACATAATCCGTGGCAACGCACATCACATTCTCATCGCGAAAATTCACATAACGATACAAAGGGAAATCAAGCGTGCCCGGAATCTGCGTATTGATGGCCTTATTGATGGCAAAGAGCAGACTGTTGGCTGTGTAGTTGCCGACAGGAATGGTGAACGTGTAAGTCCAGATACGCGGCTCAGTGTAATTGCCTGTGTGCTTCCCATGCACTTTCTCCTCGTCCATCAGCACAGCCATTCGCCCTGTGTAAATGAACGCACCATCCGAACACACTCCCTCAGGGAACGGTGATAGCCAATTGTTGCTGTACTGATTCATCTGGTTGAACGGATTAACGATAAATCCCCCGCTATAGGCGTTAGCGCTACCGACGGGTGGTGGCGGTATGACATTTCCGGCATTAATCGACGTAAAAGCATTGTCGCCCGTGAAACCACATAGAGGAAACACCGTCTGAGGAAAATTGTAGAAAGTCGGCGCGTAGCCTAGGTTGGTGTTGCGATTCTTGGGAAAGTCGCATGTGCCAAACTTAATATTGGCCCCTGTAGCTAGTTCTGCTCGATTCACGCTGTTGTAACACCAATTGTATGCATCGTTGAATGCTCCGCCGTCAGAATTGAACCCATTGATACAGCTAAAATCCGTTTGCGAGCGGATGCCTCCATTCTTCGATGACGTCTGCGGCGCAGAATTCGTAATCTGATGGCAAGGAATGGGCCAACCTGGATGGAACAAATTTTGCCCGCTGCGGTTTAAAAACGGCAGCCAACAATGCCCAATCTTCAACTCATACTGCGCCAGCGGATTGGTAAAGTGCGGGTTCATCGCTGAATCTTCACTATTGTTGATCGCAAACAGGTGAAACCCATTCGCAAGATTGTCTGCCGTGCAGGCCGTTCGATCCACTAAAAAGGTCATTGATGTGACAAAGGAAATCTGATGGTCATACGTGAAATTGGCGTTATGACTCACGGAATCAAAGGGATGAAACCCGGGATAAGGTAAATCAGTACCCGTAAAAAATCCCGAGCCCTGTATGCCGCCATTGGTAGTTGGGTTCAACGAGTAACAAAAGTTGTTGAACCAGTTGCCGCCATAAGGCTTCATCACTTGATCCGTATACACAGAAAGATACTGCGCTGCATTCGGATTTCCGCCTACCGTGACCGCCGCAACGCAATCTCCCCATGTGATGCCTCCGAAATAGTTTCCGCAACTGCTCATACACACAATATCCATATTCGCATCCCACGGAGCAGTTGGTAACCCTGGATTTGGCAGCGCTCCGCCCCCATAATTGAAATTGTAGAACATGGATGTCGGTTTTCCAAACCCGTCAAAGTAGTAATAGCCGAACGGGTTGCGGGCAATAGAAGGTCGCGTGTCATAGGGCGCCTGATTCTGACTGACGCAGGCTTCGAATTCGTGCACCACACCTGCCCAAGTTGGAATGTGTAGATACTCCTGATTAACAAAATTAGGTGTGGCTGCATTTCCAGGTGTATTGAACCGCATCAAGGCTGTGTTACAAGCCGGAATGCACGAGACAGTATTGACCCAATTAAAGTTTTTCACGCGACACGCTTGTCCAAAAGGATTCGAAAGGTACTCACGAGCAGGTCCTGTATTTAGTCCGTTGAAATGCAGTGTATTGGCGTCAGGCATCTGCGCTGCTCGAGTTAAGCAGTTGTAGTTCAACGCTGGATTTATCGCCATCTCGCCTCCGCTAAGCGATCCAACATAATGCCATGTGCCTACCGGACACCAAACCAATTCTAGCTGCTTTGCATTCTGTGCTGGTACATCACACTGCCATATGCCACTTGGAACTGCTGCAGGCGGAACATTCTGGTTGTTGGCTTCCACATTCACTTGCTGCACGTTAAGCACGGGGGTGTCTGCCACCAAGGGCATGCAGCGGATCGTAAAGCGATTATTCCGCTCAGTCACGACTGCGCTGTCACTATAGGTCATCTGGCCGCTCACTGTGCATACCGCGTTTGGAATGTTTACCCCAGAGTCGCCAAAGGTCACTTGCTGCTTGAACGCGTTTGGATCATTTCCGCTAGAGTTAGCCTGTCCAAAATTGTGCAGAAAAACAATCTGTGGAGGAAGTTGCGGTGGCAAGTTGCCGGCCATGTCAATGCAAAAAATGTCGTTTCTACGCTTTACCCGCCTTCTTGTAGGTTTGCGCAGGTCCGTTCTCCTCTTCTGACGAGCTTTCGTCGTCGGTGTTGCTCGCTGTGCCTGTGGCAGGCCTGCATCCTTCAAGCACACCCTTCGACGGTATTACCTTTCCTGCAAATCCGCGATTCGCTTCTCCTAACCTTAAATCAACAAATAAAAAGTCTTTCTCATGACCAGGCTGACGCGACGTCGCAGCATGATAAGCCCCCATAAAATCCGGTACGCACCCTCCCCACTCATCTTCCAGTCGCTTCATTTCCTTTGCGCAGTTGACGTGCCATAGAAACAAATGCGTCGCACACGTCCGCACAATGGGAGGCACCGCCGTCACCTGATGAAAGACAAACATAGCCGCACAATTCGTGTGCCGGATCATGGTAATCCAGCGCTTAAACTCTGTCGCTCCCTGTCTGTGAAAGGCATACGAGCAGTCGTCGAACACTAGAAGCTTTCGCGTACGCTTCTTTTTAATTTCTAATTTCTGTCCTTTCTCCAGCGCTTCCGTCACTACCTTGTGACGTGCCTGGACCGCGTTGAAATCTGGGTCTTCCACGTGCATGTCAATGACTACCGAGGTTAAATCGCGAGTATTGGTTAAGCGCGGCTCAGCATGCGGTTCAAGAAACAGCTTTCGATGTGACTCGTCAAACAGCCGGCTAAACGGTAATTGATCCTGTTGCTTCAAAGACGCTAAACGATGCTCGCGCTCCGAATGAAACACCATTTTCCGTTGGTATCCTCCACCTTCCGTCGTTCGTGTTGGACCGCCAATTTGGTGCATATGTCGCTCAAACGGCGACATAAACTTGGTAGCGTTTTGACCATAAGCCGGCAACCGCAGCTTCTCGCCATGATGCGTTCCATCTTCGTTGGTATATGGATGCACCACACTGTGCGTCTCCTGCATAGCAGCCTTTAACTTGGCGGTCGTTAGTGAGGGCGCCTTCACCGTATCAGGTTTATGATACTTGCCAATCTTGGCCAGCTTTGCATACTCCGCGTGCTCTTCCAACACATCTTCATACAGCTTCTTCAAAAAGTTAAAGTCCAACTCGGTGTGAAACTCCATCTTAACCAACGGGTTGCGACAGTACTGGACGGTCATAATCAATGGATCCAGACCCAAACTCTGTGAGAAACAGTGCACTTCATCAAAACATTCAGGTGCAGCATACACAGACAGGATGGTCGCTAACGCAGTGCTCTTCCCTGCTCCAATTCCTCCAATCATACATCCAATCATCGGCACTTTCGGCAGTCCATCGGACACTGAACTGATATACGCATTCACCTCCTCTGCCCACTTCTGTCCGTCTACGATCAGATCTGTCATCGGACCTATATGAAAGGGCTGCTGATGCTCCTGAAATGTGTATCCCGCCTCGTTCCCCTCTTGCTCTCGTTCCAGGTCTTTCTTGCCTGGCAATCTGAACCCGTTCCTCATCCCAGGGCCAGGCTTAAATCCTCGTGCGCATATGCCCCCTCCCGACATTTTCTCCACCGCCACCAATGGAGCTAGTGGTTCAGCCTGGCCGGCGACGCCGGTTTGGTCTTTGCATCCCTCCTTGCCAAAGTTTTCTATAAATATTTGCTGATTCTCAGCGGACGTCGGCTCATGAAGGTGCGGGTACGCTGCACGCTGAAAACTATCTTCTTCACTCCGCTTCGTCCCACGTTTGCGTTTTCGCGGTTTGGCGCTCTGCGTACTCATCTCTCAAATAGGAAAATGCCTTTTCGCCCAGTTGCTCTCCATTATGCCTGGAGTCAGCGCGATTTTTTCGCATCCTCCCCACCGCAACATGCTCCAGAGTTCTGGGAGGTCGACGTGCCTGTAGAATGACCTTTTTTACCATCTGACATGTCGTGCACCATTCGCCAACGTATTCCTTCACTCTTTCTTCCTCCCCGGCCAGCTTTCTTACCTCCTCTCTCTTCTGCCATGCCTGACAAACTCCTTCGGAAGACCATGTTCCACATGTGGAAATCTATTCTGGCCTTGAAAGTTTTTTATCAACAACATCCTGACGAATATCATCTCGTATCAGCTACCCATTCAGGCTCACATTTCTCCTTTAACCTGCAACTAAAAAGAACCTTGCACGATACGGTGCCCGGTTTGCCATACTGTCTCTCGTTTTTTAACGTCTTTCATAACGAGGTTTCGCTACGCAACAAGGCTCGCTCGCATAAAATTTCGCTTGATGTCTCACGCGGTCGGCTTACTCGCGCATACCTGCGCGAGCTCGCCCTATTAGATATGACCGTGCTTCCGCGATCGCTGGCCGTCGGTTTTAATCACGTGCAACTCGCTAATGCTGCCCAAATCGATCAAATTCCTGGATTCACAGAGTTCGAGAAGTTCATGCTTGACCATCCGTCACTTTTGGGACTTAGTCTGTCCGCATCCTGCGTAGCCCTTCATCTAAGTTTCTCCAACAAGCTTGCTCTAGATACACCTTCAATCTGCTCGTCACCTCTTGCAGAATCCCCCATTAATGAGGTAACACCAACTTACACAGATAACGTCCCATCCCCAGCTCATCAAATCCTTCAGCGAATTTTGGCAGAAAACCCCTCCAGCCTGCTGGCTCATTTATCTCTTTCCAGTGCTCTCTCTCTCATATCCGAAATACTCCACTGCGACATGTTCATCAACATGCAACGTCTGCACCTGGATGCTGATTTTGCGGAAATCACGCAACTATTTTCCTCCAATGCCGTTTCACAAGACCCCGATTCCCGATCCTTTCCAACTTAAAATTCGCGCGGTGTATCCACGCGAATTTCGCCCCTTAAGCATGCAATCAACAGCATTCCAGTACTTGCTCATGCCAAAGTAACTATGCGTTTTGTTCTTGCATACTTCAAACAAACAACTCATAAAACTAAGTGTAATTCAATGGATCCGTGAGACGCGGATTGAGTATTGAGCGTGATGTCGCCGTGGTCGAGCCTATCAATTGGCCAGCGCCATTAGAAATCTGCTTGAGTTTTCGCATAGCAGGCAGCTCTTTCGCGTTTCCAACCGAAATGTTCGGTGACAAATACGCGTATCCTTTCATGGTTGCGTTGTGGTTGTTCATACTGCAATCTCTAAGCAAAAAAATGTTGAAAACTACTCTAACAAAGCGTCTGCGTGCAAGCTTCATCATCGTCGCTCGCGTCCACATCCATCAACTCGTTGACACCATCACTCCCTGCGTTAGTTTGGACATACTCTTCTAACGACTGAACAAGCTCCTTGAGCGACTGTGGACTGACAAGCGTCTGTTTCTTGTTCGACAAATCCGTCATAACGACAAAAGGCTTCAGCTTCAACCGGTAATGTGACAGCGTGATCCCTGTGTCGCTACTAGCATCGGCCAGATCGTCAGCAATGTCCACGCAGGAATCGACAAAACCCTTTGCAGCGACAAGTAAATCTATGCGCAAGGATGCAGAAGTGCCGCTCGCACTGTGGATACCCATCACAGACGAATTCTCCCGGGTAGGTGCTCGGAATTCTTTGGATAATCGATCGCTCAATACATACTTGTTGATGATCTGGCGTTGACGCTTTCGAATACCACCGTCCGCTACCGCTTTGATGTTGTCAATCACCTTTGCGCTTTCTTTGACAACTGGCAGCTCAATCACTTCATCCTCCGAGTCTTCTTCGTCGGTTTTCTGCTCAATCACGCGCGGGGTGACTGGTTTGCTATGGGTCGTCTTCACTTGCGCAAGAATCTTCTTGACTTGCTGCTGCTTGGTGCTCATTTTCCGCTCTCAAAAATGGCCACAGTCGACGCAGCCTTCCCTAAATTTGTCACCAAGGGCAAAGGCGGTCCATTTAAGAGTTACAAGTCGCCTAGACTGCTCATCGGAAATCTTACTTCCATCACCACCAGCCTAAACCAACACTCCACACAACACATGAAGTCACAACCCTTTGTTCCCGTGCCCGGTCAAAAAATGTTCAAGAAAATTCTCGGGCGCGGCAAAGCTGATGTCGCGCTCTACTTTGCCGACAGCAAACGCATCAAAAAGCGTAACTGATCATCTTGTGTTCTTGTATCTACCGTAAAGGGAAACGAGATACCTCTCAGCTACATTTTCTTCCTTAGTATGTCAAGTTTTGACGCTTCGCCGCTCGGACTCTGGGCGGGCCGACCTGCCGAAATAGACGACAGCGAACCAGTCGGCAAGATCAAGCTGCTCAATCGGCAGGAAGTTATTTATCCTGGTCAGCAAACACCCATCATTATTCCACGCGCTCACGGTTTCCTCTCCAACGGCCATCTCATGTTCGATGTCTCCATGACCTTCCCGTATCAGGAGCCGCCTCAACCCTCAGGCCATACTGGCATTAATGGTCTAGCAGGGTTTGTCACTGAAGGTGCCTTTAACCCACCTTTTAACAATACCAATTCTGCCTTGCAAGGCGTCACCATTAACGGATTTATGGCGAACGCCGGCGTACAGGCATTTATAACTAACACGCCTGCTCCTTTCAATACCTTTAGTACGCAAGCCTCTCTTATGGGTTACAGCTACCCTGACTATGCCATCGACCCTCCTCGAAATCTAGGCCATTTAGTGCATCTAGATCGTATTGTGCTTGAACAGTCTAATGGTGTGATCATCTACGAGCGATCCGCAGCTACCTCCTGGGACGGTATTATTGCCCTCACTTTAGGAACTAAAACCAAAGCGGATTTCTTTGCGGCTGATTTGATGATGGGCACTCAGATTGCTCAAAACGCTCCCGCCATTGATCCCTTTTTAGTGCCTCCTCCCTACACACGAGGCACCCGTCGCGCAAATAGCGTCGTCATCTCCGATGATCGGTCGACCATTACCTTTATCAAGGAAGTCAACATGCCGCTGCCGTTTCCTGGCTTGCAAAACATGCCCGTGCAGTTCATGAGCGACGGTGATCTCAATGTTCAAATCACTTTTGCACCCAACGTGCAAAACAATCTGGTGGCTGAACAGATGTTCTTTACCGGCGTTATCAACTTGTTTCAGGATTCGGAATTCGCTTATGCCGGTAATATGGATCCCTTGTCGAACGTGCCTTCAGCGGAGGATCCCTCAGGCGTTCAGACAACTTTTGCCTCTCCAGTTGATAACGGCCTCGAAGCTATTGCATGCGTTATCGAGAATTGCGCCATCTTTCCCATCATTCCAAACGCTCCCTGCACCGGCTCAGGCATTACACAAACTCCTCATCCTCGCCCTTCCGAGACCTTTCCAGGTCTTACTCAATCCAAGGGCTACGAGCTTTCTGTGTTGCAGGTCACGCTTAATGGCGTCTTTCTCGACACTTCCGATTTGTCTGATATTCTAGGCGATCCTACCCTCATTGATCCACTCGGATACGCTTCAGCGTTTGGCGTGATGGGACGGCCATCATATCCGGCTTGTTCGATCAAAAACAATGGTGTTCTTCTTAAGTTCAAACTGAGTAAGATGGACATACCATTCTGCTCCAGCGCCGGCTCTGGCGTGGAAGTAGCACAATACCCTCGTACTGTAACTCAAAACACGGAAACTGATTACGACTACTTCTACGGTCACGCTGTCAAACGTGATATGTGGGTCTCACATTACGTGCCAGCCTCCTTTATAGCCGAAATTTGTCTCCGGCATCGTCATCCGATCGCACCTACTGTCATCGATCTTACAGATGCTTCCTACTTGACCTCTGGCGTGTGCGTGTCCGATAACGAGCTAGGTTCTAAAGGACAGGTGTTTATCGCATTCACCAATCCTCAAGTCATCCAAATTCCTCTCTATGGCATCAATGCATGCAGCACCACGTACATGTCCAACGGTGCCGTGTCCAACGTTACTCAGGCCTTCCATTCTCTGATGTCGTGCCCACACTACGATACACCTTTAGACCCGATGATCGCCACTGGCCTTTTTGCTCAAAATTGGGAGTTAAACGTGGTGGCAATAACCAATGCCTGGGGGTTTTACGGTAAAACAGATTCACCCAATATACCAGTCATTCCACAGCAAGCTGCCAACCTACTTAACCCTACGACAGCACAGAACCTAGCATTGGACTGTCCCGTCGCCAAGGGAACGCTACTTACGGACAACAACTACTCCACTCCTTTCAATAACGTCAACTTAACGTTACCATCCTCCCCTGTCTACATACAACCCACATCTATTTCTTACTCCAACCTAGCCATTAGCTTTGATCAACCCAAGTTGGCTCAAAAGTATATCGACGCCATGTATGAAATGTATGCTGACCCATCCACAGGTCTAGGCATCACTTTTGTCGAAATGACGCGACTGGTCTGGCCGCTTCAAGACCAGGGCTTTATCACCTGGCAAACGAGTCCTAGACAAATTTATGCCCTTCGCCTCGGAATGCGTTGCTCTCTTAACCCACTCCCTTTCGGCGTACGCCCCTACATCCCTCTAACAAGCTTTGCTAACTACGAGCTGACACAAGGCGGAGTGCAGGTCAAGGTGGCAGATGCTGCGTGGGCCGCGCAAGTGCTAGGCAATGCGTGGCCTGTTCAACGTACCAATCTCAACACGCCAAATCAGCTTCAACCTACCGCTTTCCTTAAAGGGTCTTGTGGCAATGCCTACTTCCAACAGCAAATTGACATCTCCATTGGCAACTGCTACAACCGCACAGATCTTAGCACTGGCGAGCCGGCGTTCGCTGTAAATATGAGCTACTTCAACTTTGTCCGAGCAACGTGGGACATTTGGTATTCGATGAACACTCATGGCGGCGCCGCCACCATTCCCGTTTTCACCCAATGGCAACTTCGCTATTCTTTGGTCAATGCCATGGAAGTCAAGGAAGTTTACCCAGTGCAAATCCTTCGAGACACTTCAATCCCGTCCGACGCTTATCCTTTAACGACTGATCCTTTCGCATCGGGCGGTTACGCCGCCAGTCAGACGTACTTCATTCAAGTACAATCCACTGGCGCTACCAACATGGGATCCTGGGGTTACCCTCAACGTCTGACCAGTTTAACCTCTTATTCCCACTATACGTGGGACATGGGTTATGGTGCCGCTGGCACAGCCGGCATCGGCGAAGACGCTTCCGTTCCCGCAGGCGGAGGCGGCTTGGTGCAACCTTTAGTTACCACCGCCAACGGCAGAGTGAATTACGGATACCAGTGCTTTACCCAATTCGATAACAACTTGCTGTGGACTCCCTACTCAACCTTGCCTTTCTCTCTTGAGGTGCAGATTTATCATCGCCGGCGCATCACTTTTTACCAAGGAAAGGCTGCCGCCACCGGCGCAGATATTGGCCTCTTTGTTAGCACAAACTAGACACTACTATTGCTTTGTTTTCTTTGTCATTTTTCTTCCACAATAAGCTATGAACAAAGGCTCCATTCCGCCCATAGTGCTAGTCTTGGACGTTGCTAATCAGCCACGCACTAACACCCACGGCACCACCAACAACGTGTTTCCTACGTTTCGGTCTGGCGATGTGGCTACCTTCGTCATGCCCTCACAAGCTACCAACCTCCTAGGCGTGCTACTCACAGGTTACTACCGCTTTCTGGACAACCAAACAGAACCTCTCATCACGCGCTATACCACGGTGACGCCCACTGTCACGTCTTACTGCGTCGGATCAGCTAATTCGGGTACGGTGAATTTCTCTCCGAAAATCGGTCATTTGGGAATTTTCTCCACCGTCACGGCTCTACGCTATCTCGCTGCTCAAAAAATCGATACTCAACTTACCTTAGCTCTCACCTCCTTTATTCGCAGTTCGGCTCGTTTCCATGATGACTCTTTCATCAACGGCAGCCCAGGCACTTCCCTATACCCCTATTTCCAAGATGCTTCCATTGATCCGTCGAATCTTCTTCCATTCGATGAGATCTCTTCCTGGAAAAACTTTGCTATGTCTTTGCCTCTAGGTTCCTTTCAAGCCGGTAAAAGCATCAGTCTCATTTCAAGTCAAGGACTTCAATGGGACTTTCAGATCGCACGAGTATACGACGGCGGACACTTTGCCTTTAGCGACAAAAACTATACCGTCAAAGATTATCCAGAGACCATCTTTCCCGACACTGTTGGCACCATTCAAGACACGAACGAGGCGCTCAACTTTTATACTGCTTTGAACTTAGTCTCCGGAACGCAGAATCAATACAGTATCGAGGCATACATGCGTATGTACGTCTTTCTGGAACCAGCTAATCCCTCCGCTCCAGTGGACGATGTGTTCCCATTCGTTTGCTATAACATTCGTCGCACTGCCATGCAGTATAACTCTAATCAATACTTTGGCTTTCCCTTAGCCAATAACATCATCTCCCGATTTTACTTCACTGCTCTCAACAAGCAGAATGTTCTAACATTTCCCGAAGTGGGTCAATGTCATTCCGCTGCTTTAGCCCTCACCGATCTGCGCATCTTCCTTAACGGCTCGTTTCAAATCTACGCGTACCCAACTGCTGGCACACCGCTCAATGTACAGCACTCCATTTTCGCTCCCAATGCCTTAGTGTATGCTTCGTTGGTTGATGATCCTGTGGTGTTTCCTTACGTATGCACTGGCGGTCTGCAGGAGTACATTTACGATTCAGCAGGCAACGGGCAGGTTTTTGCGGATGTGCTCGTAAACTATCAAATGACGCTTAAGACGTTCAAAACCGGCCGAAGCGCATACTGTCGCACCAATCATGTCGCTTTCGATGCTCCATTCAATCCCTACAATGAGAACACGGCCATGATCCAATCAGCCAACTTCCAAGATCTTTGGTGTTTTGTGGTCTACCACAATACCGAAAACAATGAATCGCTGTACTACACCCGTGGCACACTAAGCTTTCTGCAGTCGCCGCTTTACAAGTACCTTTACCCAGTCGAGACGTCGTCCGATGTCGACGCATGCGTTATTACTAAAGAAGTTAAGACGCTCATCGTAGACGCTACTGCTTCCACAGTCATTTCAGCTGCTCCCATTGCTGAATCGATGCCGTCTATTCTCAACTTCAATCAATGCGCCGGCGCGTCTCCAGTCTTTCGAGTGCAAGAAGTCTCCATTGCAGGTACTAGGGTCCCGAGCGCTACTGTCAACACTGTTACGTACCGTTTTTTGCTCCCAAACAGCGGGACTCTGGGAAAAATGTATTTGCGTTTCCTTCCCCGGTGGGCTAGTGATTTGTATATACCAGTCGGCTATGGTTATTACCAAACTGTCACCAACCTCTTTGTTGCTTCTGGGGTAGCGTCTAACGCCATCTACACCAAAGTGAACGGCGACACGAATTATGTGGTCGCAAGTGCCGCCAATCCTTTGTTTTCCGTTCCTACCGCCACCCCAATCACAGCCAATTCCGCCAAGTTTACCGCGATTTCCACTGCAGGTCTCAATACAATCTCCTACAATGATATGCTCGGATCGCGCACCTGGATGCGTGCAGTCCGTTGGATCTTACCTCTTAATCTACAGCTGCAATTCAATTTTCTGCAAGAAGATTTTTTTTTGAAATATTACGGCGCCAACAACAAGTCTCTGGCAATCGAACAATACTGGACTCAGCACGTCTCCGACACTTATTTCATTTCTCCTTGCACCGAAGGCTTTTTAACAGATTTCCCTTTTCGTCAATTTGGCTCTGTAGTTCCGCAACACCTCAGCATGTTTCCGTTCTTCCTGGCTAAAGATCTGCAAGCTGCCAACGAGCGACGCGATTACTCTCGCGGGGTCATGCCTATTTGCACTATTGCTTGCAATGATCTTCATGAGAGCTTTACCAACATGGAACGCATTTGTTTGTCCAATGAAAAACAGTTTGTTGAGTTTGACTTCGACCAACGGCTGCTATCGCCTGGTAACTGCGATGCTGGCCTAGGCTATGGTTTGACAAACAGTTCCGATGCTATGCGCTGGCGACTGGGTCCCCTGCAAACCCCCAATCGCCAGTATGCCGCGACTCCTAACGGAGCTAATCTATCTGGTCTTAATAACTTTTCTGTACAAAACAGCCTCGGCTTTCGCCGAAGACAAACGTTTCATTTTGACATTGACGATGTCACCTACCCTCCAACCCTTCTGGTGCAGCTGGTATACATGGACGGCCAGACTATGGAGACCCTTTTGAACGATATGAAAACTGCCGGCGTCCGCCATGAATATCTTACTTTTGACTATCAATTACGACGCCTGGAACAAAAGTCTTTGCTGTATCCTAACTTGAACAATTTGGATGAAATCAATAACAGCACTATTCTAAACATTGCTGGGCGAAATCCTACGCACATCTTTTTAGCGCATCATCCTCTTATGCTCCGCAACAATGAATACACTATGAGCGAAAACGATCCTACCTTGGAGGAAAACCCCGGCTCTGGTTTTCTCAAAGAATTAGGCATTTATCCTGGGTACTTGGGTCGGCGAGGCGGTCCACTCATGATCAGCCTCCCTTCTGCTGTTCATTCCTTTGATTTATTTCAGTCATCGCAGCAGCTTGTGCAAACTTTCAATCCAACCATCGACGGTTCGCCTCTAAATCCATTTAACCTCGGAACTAACGAGACAAACATGATCAACTACGCGCTATGCACCGGACAACCTTTGTTGCAACCTGCCAATGTCGTAGAAGTCAATGCTGCAAGACGCATTAAGTACTTTGAGATGGACCCGCCTCTTATTGGCGCTCTAGCTGTTGGCGCTTGGACCTTTGGTGCTCAAGATCAATATACTTACAACAACTGGTACAACACGTTTTACGTTCAAGCGCTCAACGCCGGAACAACCGATGCTGTCGCTGGATTCGACAAAGGCGGTCCTGTATGCGCTTATCAATATCGCGGAGGCAACCTTCTCCCTTCCCGGTTTGTCGTTCCTATCTACATCTCTTCGCAATTTTGGAACGGTGCCATCCTCCAAGTTAATGCCACTCCTTTCCCAATTACTTCTCGCCCATTGTGGAACTATACTCTAGGCGGAGTGAACCCCAATACCACCGATTCTGATGTGCTTTTCTACTCCAACGCAATTCGTCACAACCCTTTTTACGATTGTCATTTCGTGGTGCGCAAATACGCCTTTGCCCAACGTTTATCCGTGGCTTTTACTACTACAACTGCTCAATTGTCTTTTGACTATCCTTCTGGAGGAACTATTGTTGCTTAGTAACTCATTGCTGTTTGTTTGTCTTAGTATCAATCACACAAATCTTAGCGTTTTG
>Ga0315909_10001170_pt1 | contig 35552 bp, 58 predicted proteins | sample LakEriMetagenome_11_FD_203527 | JGI IMG/M metagenome (GOLD analysis project Ga0315909, IMG submission 203527) | Freshwater fungal communities from buoy surface, Lake Erie, Ohio, United States - Buoy 2 MA125 | ecosystem: Environmental > Aquatic > Freshwater > Lake | place: USA: Lake Erie, Ohio... | reverse complement strand
GGCGGTGCAGCGTTCCGTAGCGACTGCGAAAACGAGCAAACAGACCGACTATCAGCGATTGGCCCCCGATACGGGTGCTCGACAATTGAATACGTGCGTTCAGCGAGTAGCAGTTACAGACTATCCACATTTATCTGTAATGGCTAAAGACTTCACAGGTCGGGAGTCTCGGGGGTCACTATGCTTGAATTAAAAAGAATAGGATAATTCAATCCATTCATTGAACACCCTATAAGGACTCAATATGGAAACTCAACCGAAAAAAACGACAAAGTTCGGCAAGGGCAATCCCGGAAAGCCGAAAGGTGCTGTAAACAAGAACACAGCAGAGATTAAAGACATGATCCGTCAGGCTTTGGATAAAGCTGGCGGCGTTGAATATCTCGTAGAACGCGCACAAGACCCTAAAACCGCTTCGGCTTTCCTTGGGCTGGTGGGTAAGGTTCTTCCAATGACATTGGTCGGTGATGCTGACAACCCGTTGAACCTCGGAATGCGTATTGAGTTTGTCAATGAACGTCCAACTCCCTGATTACGCAAGGGAGCTATTCAAGCCATGTCGGTACAAGGTATTGCATGGTGGACGTGGATCGTCTAAGAGTTGGACGATTGCAAGGGTTCTCCTGATCCTGGCAGCACAGAAGCCACTTCGCATCCTTTGTGGGCGTGAAGTACAGAAGTCAATCAAGGATTCTGTTCACAGGCTTCTGTGTGACCAGATCACTGCAATGAACCTTGGCCCCATGTTTGAGATTCTGGAAACAGAAATCAGGGGTAAGAACGGTTCAATGTTCCTCTTTGCTGGTCTGGCTCAGCACACAGTCGAATCCATCAAGTCGTTTGAAGGTGTCGATATTGTGTGGATTGAAGAAGCCCAGGTCGTTACGAAACGATCATGGGACGTTCTTACTCCGACGATCCGTAAAGCTGGCTCTGAAATCTGGCTCAGTCTGAACCCTGACATGGACACGGATGAGACTTATCAAAGGTTCGTCGCCAATCCTCCTTTGAATGCTTTTGTCCGTCAGGTTAATTGGAGAGAAAACCCGTGGTTTGGGCCTGAACTGGAAGCAGAGCGACAAGAGACACTGAGGCGTGATCCAGATGACTATGAAAACATCTGGGAAGGTGTACCCAAACGGGTCGCAGAAGGCGCTATATACGCTGCTGAGATTGATCGGGCATATACAGAGGGACGGGTGAGGTTAGTTCCTTACGATCCTCTTTTGTCTGTTCACTGGGTGTTCGACCTTGGGTGGAACGATTCGATGGTTATCGGTGCTTTCCAGCGTAGAGCCAGTGAGATAGCTTGCATCGATTACATAGAGGATTCGTTCAGGACTCTTGACTATTACATAGCCGAGATAGAGAAGAAACCTTATAGAGTTGGAACATACTTTATACCTCACGATGGACGGTCAAGGGACTTCAAGACCGGAAAATCCACTCAGGAGATATTGGAAGGGATGGGAAAGACTGTCGTTGTTCTTCCCCAGATGAGCATTGAAGAGGGCATCAAGGCGACTCGAATGATGTTCCCTCGCGTTTACTTCGACAAGGAAAAGACAGACAAGCTCTTAGAACATCTCAAGAGATACCGCAGGACAATCAACCTCAGAACGAATGAACCGGGCGCACCATTGCATGATGAACACTCTCATGCAAGTGATATGTTTCGTTATGCAGCAATGGCAGTGGATCAAATGGGCAACGCTGAAACAGCCAAACCAATTAACTACAAGCGCAGATTCTTAGCTTAATTGACCACTCATTAATTGACGGGGATAATTCAGCCATGAAAGACGAACTGCAATCCTTGTTCCGCATGGCAATCATGGGTCGCCCTGATGCTGCTGAGAAACTGGCAGATTTCATCATTGACAATTTCGAGCCTAAGAAACAGGTTGAAACTGTCATTGTCGAAGTCAAGAAACCCACACGCAAAAAGGCCGAATAATGGCAAAGATGGATGAAGCCCAACTATTGAACATCCTTCAGACTAAGGAGGATGACGCTTCATCCTATGTCTGGGGGCAATTGGGTCAGGAACGTGAGACCAATATGCGCCAGTATCACCGACTTCCCTATGGGAACGAGGAAGAAGGCTGGTCACAGATCGTCACTTCAGACATTCAAGATACGGTTGAATGGATTCTTCCTGACCTTCTGGATGTGTTTGTCTCCACTGACAAAGCGGTGGTGTTTGAGCCCTCCAAGCCTCAGGATGTAAAAGGCGCAGAACAGGCGACCGACGCGGTGAACCATGTGTTTCACAAGCAGAACAATGGTTTCCTGACGCTCTACACCGCATTTAAAGACGCTCTGATTGTCCGCAACGCTGCAATCATGTGGCGCAAGGAAACAAAGACCGACATTCAAAAGACACCGTTCCGCGCTGCACCTCCTGAAGTCCTGGCACTGATGGAAGCAGAAGGGATGAAAGTCGAGGTAGAGGGTAAAGAGGTTGTGATGACACCTCAAGGCCCGGTTGAACTGGCTACGGGTACAGCTTCAGTTGAACAAAAACGAGACGTCATCAAGGTAGAGGCATTCGAGCCTGAAAACTTGCTCGTTGATCGTCGGTGGACATCTCCGCTTCTTCAGGACTGCCCGTATGTCTGCCGGATGATCGAAGTCACGTTGTCAGACCTGCATGAGATGGGTTACGACGATGTGACCGCTGAAGAGCTAGGCGGCTCTGATGGTGCTTCGTTCTCTGCTGATGCGTCTTTCCGCCTGAACAAGATCGGGCAGTCTGATGCAGAGTTCGCAGTCGGACGACAGGCCAACACAGACCCAGATGATCCATCCTTGACTAAGGGATGGTTGAGGATTGAGTTCGTCCGAGTGGACTTCGATGGTGATGGGACTTCTGAACTGCGGTGCATCTATCGCGTGTCAGACAAGATCCTGAAGAACGAGCCAATCTCCCACATTCCCATTGCCACAACCTCCCCGATGATCAATACGCATCGTTGGGATGGCATGTCTATTGCTGATGTGGTGAGCGACCTTCAGTTGTTGCATACCGAACTGATGCGTCAGTCTCTCAATTCTCTGTACTTGGCAAACAACCCGCGTACAAAGGTTCTGACTGATGCCAACTGGTCACCAATGGCGAACATTGATGATCTTTTGGACTCTCGCCCAGGTGGTTTGATCCGTCAACGCGATCAAAACGCTGTTATCGAGCATGTGACACCGTATGTCGGCCAACAGGCTATGCCCATGCTGGAGTACCTGCAAGGCATGCGCGAGAACCGTACAGGGGTCACACGCTACAACCAAGGGCTAGATGCTGACAGCCTGAACAAGACAGCCACAGGCATCAAACAGATCAAGACAGCAGGACAGCAGCGGATCAAGCTGATTGCCCGTATCTTTGCCGAGACTCTGATTAAGCCTTGTATGCAGGGGATTCTCAAGCTGTTGACTGATGGCGGCATGGAGAAGCTGGCATTCCGCTTGCGCGGTGAGTTCGTGGAGTACGACCCGAACGAATGGCGGGACTCTTACGACACGACCATCAATGTCGGGTTGGGAACGGGTGACCGTGAACAGCAGATGCTCTACCTGAACCAGATTCTCGGCCAGCAGATGACCATGATTCAGGGTGGACTTGGCAACATCATCGTGACCGAAAAGCAAGTGTTCAACACTGTCTCAAGGATGGTTGAAGCTGCTGGCTACAAGAACACCGGAGACTTTTGGACGAACCCTGAACAGGCTCCGAAAAGCGTCGAACAGAAAAAGCAGGAACAGTCTCAATCCGCACAAGCACAGATGCAACAAGCCATGCAGATGGAGATGGCGAAGATTCAGGCCAAGGCACAAGCTGACATGGCTCTGTTCCAGCAGAAGTTGCAGTTGGAGCTTGAGAAAGAACGTCTACAGGGCCAGATCAAGATGGAAGAACTCCGCGCCAATCTTGAACTACAGGCAGCAAACGACGAACGCGATGCACAGCGGGAAATGATGAAGGCTCAATACGAAGCACGATTGGCCGAAGTGGATCGGGAATTGAAGCGTTACCAGATTGACGCTGACAACCAAACCCGAATTACGGTTGCACAGATCAATCATTCAATGCCAATGATGCCAGCACAAGTATGACCAACCAGCAAATTGCACAACAAGGACTAGAGGCTAATCAAGTCCTTGACAATCCCGTATATCAAAAGGCAATGGCCTCCTTAAAGGAGGAAATTGTCCGTCAATGGAAAGAATGCCCAGTTCGTGACAAAGAAGGGCAGCTATTGTTGCTTCAATTGGCGAAATTGGCAGATAAGTTTGATGGAATCTTGCGCGGAATGCTGGAAAGTGGCAAACTCGCACAGCATCAAATTGATCTTGACAGTGTGCGAAATGAAAGCACATTACGCCGAATGATCAGAAAAGCAGCGTAACCACATGCGCTAATTGGCCTCTGTTGTGAAACATGCCGCAATGACCGGGGTGTGGGATTCCCGGACGTTAGACCACAGGTGACACATGGACGGACACGCAGACAACGCACCCGCCAACCTAGAAAGTTTGGCTGATTTCCTGAGCGACACTCCTGAAGAGGAATCGCAAGATCAGGAAATGGCCGATGACACTGAATCCGAAGAGGACACTCAGGACGAGTCATCAGAATCTGAATCTGACGAAAAGGAAGAGTCTGACGAGGAATCGGAAGATGAAGCCAAAGCGTCAAGTCAGGCACCTCAGATATTCAAGGTAACCGTCAAGGACGCAGACGGGAATGATCAGGAGATGGAAGTCCCATCTGACGAACTGGTCAAGGGCTATCAACGACAAGCCGACTACACCCGCAAGATGCAGAGTCTTGTGGATCGTGAAAGCAAGGCGTTGGAGTTCGTGCAGGAAAAGGTCAACGAATCCCGCGAACACTATTTGCAGCAGGCTCAACTAGCCCAAGCCGCAGTAGCACAGTTGGCAGGACTCAAGACCGAACAGGAAATGGCCGCTTTGGCTAATTCCGATCCTGCTGCTTGGGTAGCGGAGAAACAACGCCAGGAAGCCATCAGGGGCTTGCTTGGGAATCTCGGTGGTCGTATGCAGGCAGAAATGCAGCAACGACAGCAAGAGGCGCAACAGGCACAGCAACGGGCCATGCAAGCCGCATATGACAAGACTTGGCAGGTACTCTCGAAAGAGGGAATCGACAAGCCTAAATTGGCCAATATCTACCAGAAAGCATCCGAGAAATACGGATGGACTCCTGAAGAGTTGGGTCAAGTGTATGACGCTCGTGTGATCCAGATGATGCGCGACGCAGTGAGTTATCGAGAGCTTCAGGCCAAAAAGACTGAAGTCACCAAGAAGGTCGATAAAGCACCTCCATTACCAACCCGTAACACACCGAAAGCGTCTGAACGTCAGTCGCAGAAGGTGAATGAAAAGTTCAGGGGTGGCCGCGCCAAATTGGGCGATCTGGCTTCGTTCCTGGCATCTCATCGTTGACATACTTTTTTCTAGGAGCCTGACATGGCACAACCATCAAACCTTTATGACAAGTTCGACCTCAAGGGCGACCGCGAGGATTTGACAGACAAAATCTACAACACCAGCCCGACAGAAACTCCTGTTACGACTGGTTTTGGTCGCACCAAAGCAACCAACACTTATCACGAGTGGCAACGTGACGCACTGGCATCTGCCAACAAGGACAACGCCCTGATTGATGGCGATGACTTTGCAGCAGAGGCGCAGGTCGCAACAGAGCGTATCGGCAATCATTGCCAGATCTTCTCTAAGCGTCCTGCTGTGTCTCGCCGTGCCAATCTGGTGAAGAAAGCCGGTCGCGGTGCTGAATCGGCATACCTCAAGGCAAAGGCCATGCTTGAGATCAAGCGTGACATTGAAGCCGCGGTTCTGTCCAACAACGCTGCTGTGGCTGGTAACTCTTCCACTGCAAGCAAGCTGGGTGGTCTGGGTGTGCAGGTTTACACCAACATCAGTTCTGGTGCTGGTGGTTCGACTGCTGCTCACACAAGCGGCGCTCCTACCACAGCCCCCACTGCTGGCACGAACCGTGCTTTCACCGAGACACTGCTGAAAACCGTCATTCAGTCTGCCTACACAAACTCCGGTGAAATTCCCCGTCAGGTTGTGATGTCTCCATCTCACAAAACCACTTTCTCGGGTTTTGCTGGTATTGCGACAAACCGATATCAGGTCGGCAAAAAGGAACAGGCTCGCATCATCGGCGGTGCTGACATCTACATGTCTGACTTCGGTGAACTGGAAATCGTGCCTCACTACATCATGGCTGGCTCGAACACCGTTTTCCTGTGCAACCCAGAATATGCCGATCTGGCATTCTTGGACGGGTTCCGCACGGAAGAAATGGGTAAGGGTGGTGATTCTGATCGTGTGCTGATTACTGCCGATGTGACCTTGGCGGTGCGTGCAGAGAAATCTTTCGCAAAGATTGCCGATTTGAGCGCTTGAGTAATGGGCGCTTAACAAAGAGGGAACTTCGGTTCCCTTTTTTATTTCAATCGTAGATAATTAACCATCTTCACCAACGCAGGAATTGCGCCGTGGAACTTAAAGCAAACGTCACAATAGACGAAGGGTTTGATGCCTACGGCACTCATAAATCCCTGACATTTGAAGGCGATCAATTGATCGTCAAAACATCGTTTGATGCTCAACCTCTCATTGAGGAAGCAAAAGCCATGCGGAACGCTACTGCTGGCGAACGATGGGGGGATATGCGCCGAGTCGCAACAATTCCTATGGCTGTCTATGCCAAGGCAATCCAGATCAAAGACAACCGGGAACGGCAGAAGTACCTGAAAACGTACCTCCAGCAAAACCCGGCTTTCGTGACATTTGACAAGTACCTCAAATGATTACGACTTACACCGAATTGCAGGCTGCAATTGCCAGCCAAATGCACAGGACTGACTTAACGTCCAAACTCCCTGACTTCATCCAACTTGCTGAAAAACTGATCTTCCGCGAGTTGAGTGTTTCCGAGCTGGAGACTTCCACATCTGGATCGGCAACTGAGTTCATTGCCTTTCCTGCTGATCTGGGTGAAATCAACCGCCTTGAAATTACTTTTGGCGGGATGAAATCTACCATTGATTACACCTCTCCCAATGGTATTGAAGGGTTGACCACATCACCAGGTGTCCCGGCAAGGTACACAGTCCAAGGCAATCAGATTCGCCTGATCCCGGCCCCATCAGGGACGATTACCTACACCCTGTATTACACCCCCAACGTCACACCTCTCTCAGACATCAATTCAACGAACTGGATTCTTGAGAACGCTCCTGACCTCTATTTGTACGCAGCTTGCGTAGAGGCTGCGCGTTATCTGTTTGATGACGAATCAGTGGGACGTTATCGGGACTATGTGGCCGTTCTGTTGGATTCAGTCCGCAGGAAAGACGAACGTCGTCGCTTGTCTGGATCAGGCGCTTTACAAATTAAACCGAGGAATGCTGTATGAGTGTCGAATCAGCAAGTTTCATCAATCAACTGAACGAATCTAACCCCACTTCAAGCGATTTGAAGTCGGAGGGTGACAACCATATTCGTTTGTTGAAAAGTACGCTAAAAACCACGTTTCCGAACGTCACAGGGGCGGTTACTCCCACTCACACACAACTTAACTTTGTCGCTGGTGTGACGAGTGCCATTCAAGACCAGTTGAATCGGACTCTTCGTCAATCAGGTGGGTCTGCTGTTAACGCTCTCCCTGATGCTGCTACCAGGGCAAGCAAGGTTCTTTCTTTTGACGCAAGTGGTCATCCTGCAACGACTATCGCAACGGTTGACCTAGCTAACGCTGTCACAGCAGCAAGCAACGCATCAGCAAGCGCAATAGCCGCAGACGCAAGCGCAGACGCGGCAGCATTGAGTGCCATTGCAGCCGATGCCAGTGCAGACGCAGCCGCAGCAAGTGCCGCGTCTATCGCTGGTGGCCCTGTTGCATCGGTCAACGGCATGACGGGCGTTGTGACGGGTGTTGCTACCCTGACCGGCACGGAAACGCTGACAAACAAGACCATCAACATCGCCAACAACACGCTGACCGGCGTGCAGGCAACGCTGGTCAGCGGCACCAACATCAAGACGATTAATAGTCAGTCTGTTCTCGGCTCTGGAAATATTGCAATTACTTCATCTTTAACACTGATTGCATCAACAACTATTGGTTCGGCTGTCGCCAATGTCGATTTTTTATCGTCTTTCAGCTCGACATATGACGACTACCTGATCGTTCTTGACAACATCGGTTTCAGTGCAAGCGATGCGCTGCGCATTCGCTTTGCAAACAGCGGGACAGTTGATTCCACTGCATCAAATTATCGCAATCTGAACATGGTTGCGTCCGGTACGGCGTGGACTGTTGCCGCCTTGGCCGATGACAAAGGGTTGATAACCAATTCAACTTATGCCAGCACCATTAAAAGCAGTGTCTGCATTTACGTTTTCAACGCAAACAGTACAAATCACAAACAGCTTGCATCTGAGTGCGTCATTACGTCCGGCACCGCCACAGTGATGGAAAAACTGGCTATGAATTACATCGGTGGCGCTGTGTCTGGTGTTCGCTTTTTCGGCACAAACGGAACCAATCTCACGACCGGAAATTTCCGCATTTACGGGCTGCAAAAATCATGATTAAAGTTTTGGACAATGGCGTAGAGCGAAATGCAACACCTGAAGAAATTGCCGAAATACAAAAAAGGCAATCTGCATCAGATTTGCAGAACAGGGCTGCGCGAAAAACAGCAATCCTCGCTGAACTGGCAAGCATTGACCTGAAGAGCATCCGGGCCTTGCGTGAAGGCAACCAGCAACGCATTGCCGAGCTGGAATCCCAAGCCGTGGCCCTGCGGGCAGAGCTGGCCGTGCTGTGAAATCAGTCGATCTTCGTTCCAACATGGAGCAGGTCTACAACCAAGGCGCTGACCCGGCGTGCGGCCCGTTTGCTGTGGCGAATGCTTTGGATTGCGTGTGGGAACGGGCAACAGGCAAGCAGACCCGCTTTGACCCCTATCACCTGTGGGATTGGTCACGCTGGCACCGTGGGCTGGCTGGTGTCAGCACTGGCTCGACCTTTGACAGCCTTGAGCGAGCCACTCGGTTGAACGGGATGAAGCTAGGCAATGACGTGCTGATGGGCTTTCGGCTGATCCGTACTCGCGTGAATGACCGGAGTTACACCGAAGTCAAACACCTGTTGGCGATGGGCATGCCTGTGGTCATGGAGATCAAAGTCACGCCTGACGTGGACAACCTGTCCGGCCCTTGGAGAACACACCAGATCGGCACGGATACGTCCGTCACACGTGGTCAGCACTACGTGTCCATTGTTGGCTATGACGATGACGCTGGCCGGTTCCTAGTCGAAAACTCATGGGGGCCGGGATGGGGAGATGGTGGGTTTTTCGGTATCCCTTACGAACGCATGCCCCTGCTGACTGAATCGCTCCAGCACTTCAACCAGACCCCGATCGAACCCAAAAAGATGGAGGGCTACACCGTGCCTGCATTCATGCTGACAGCCGACAAAGCGGCTTTCGTTGATCGCTCAAAAGACGCATTGCTCAATCACTTGATGACTGCATTCTCCGGTGGGACTCAGAGCCTCATCGATGAGTGCATCAAGTGGGGGGTGTCTGACAAGCACCTCGAAACCCTTGCAGGTTGGGAGCGTGGCGCTGTGCGTGGGTTCAAGGCTGACAACCCCGGACTCAAGTGGGATGGCTTTACCTGGGATCAGCTATGACCATCATCAAGATACCAGACTGCGGCAAGGGCTGGAATGCCGATCAGATGCCCGAGGAATTGGGTGACGGTGTGTGGAGCCGCGTGGAGAACATGCGGTTTCGTAACGGGTTTGCCGAGCGATTCAGGGGGATGACTAACGTATTCACAACCCCGACGATTACGCCTTACTTCATCACACCCTACCAGATCAATACATCTAAGTATTGGGTCTATGCAGGCACTCAAAAAGTGTTTGCTGATGACGGTACTACACAGACTGAAATAACGCCTGCCAGCGCCTTTACAGGGGCCGCTGATGACCGTTGGACAGGCGGGACTTTGGGTGGCATTCTGGTTCTTAACAACAGCGTGAATGTCCCTCACTACTGGAACGGGAACACAGCTAACGATCTGGTTTCTCTGACGGGCTGGAATGCCAATTGGCGGTGTGCATCTCTGCGTCCGTTCAAAAACTATTTGATAGCAGTAGATATCACCAAGTCAGGTACTCGCTACCCACACATGGTCAAGTGGTCGCACTCTGCTGACCCCGGCACCATCCCGACCTCTTGGGACGAAACGGACGTTACAAAGGACGCAGGCGAACAGGACTTGGCAGAAACGCCTGACCTGTTGGTAGATGCTCTCCCAATGGGTGATGTGATGATCATCTACAAGGAACGCTCCATGTACGCCATGTCTTTCATTGGACAGCCGTACATCTGGCGATTCCAGAAGCTTCCTGGTGATTCCGGGATGCTGTCTAGGGGGTGTGGAGTAGCTACACCTGTTGGGCATGTTGTCTTGACTGCTGGAGATGTGATCGTCCATCAAGCACAAGGCGTTCAATCGATTGCGGACTCGCAGGTTCGTAAGTACATCTTCAACAACATTGACAACACGAACTTCCGAAAAGCGTTTGTCACATCGAATCCTCAGAAAAATGAGGTCTTAATCTGCTTCCCTCAAAACGGCTCAACCCTTTGCGATAAGGCTGCTGTCTGGAATTGGCAAGATAAGACATGGGGTTTGCGTGATCTGAACAACGTCACTTATGGCGCATTTGGTCAGGCCAATATCACCAATGTTTCGACAACTTGGGACACTGATTCAAGTTCTTGGGATTCAGACGCTTCCGAGTGGAACGAAAACGAATATGCACCCAACGAGGCTAGGCTGATTCTTTGTCGGACAACTCCGGCAATTACCGCCTTTGATACTGGAACGAGTGACTTCGGGGTTAACTTCAGAGGGATTCTCCAAAGAGAGGGAATGTCTCTCGGTGACGGATATTCAAACAAACTTCTGAGAACAATCTATCCAAAGATTGACGCAGCTTCAGGAGCTGTCATTCAAATTGAAGCTGGTTCCGCCATGAATCCAGATCAATCCCCAAGTTGGCAACCTGCTGTCAATTTCACCGTGGGAACAGATCACAAGGTAGATATATTGGTCACAGGCAGATATTTAAGCCTTCGATTGACTTCCACCGGGCCGGAACAATGGCGAGTCCGTTCTATTGATTTGGATGTTGTTGGAACAGGGGCTTACTAATGTCCCGCTATTTAAGTAAAATCCCGCCAACGGAATCACAATTGCTTCGTGATTTCATTGCGAGGGAATTGGAAGAAATATCCCGCGCACTGAGCGAACCTAATCAGTTCCTCACTCTGGACACGTCTTATAAGACACCCAGCAAGGTACGAGAAGGAATGATTGTTCTTGCTGACGGCGTTAATTTCGACCCTGGCAGCGGTGCAGGGTTCTATGGTTATCGCGGTGGTTCTTGGCGTTTTCTGGGGTGAATTATGTTTGGTCAAATTCTTGGCGGTGTTTTGGGTGGTTTGTTTGGTGGTGAAGAGGAAACTCAATCAGGGCCACAACTTGATCCACGTCTTGCGCGTCACTATTACGGAGAAGATGGCAACTCCGGGGTATTGGGTGACGCTGCAAAAATTTATCAAGCCCAAATGGCTACTGGTGGACTCAACCAGAACCAGCAGGCCGGACTAGAGCAACTGAGACAACTCTATACCTCGCCATTTGCTTTTGCTGGCTATAACCGCATGGGTTCAATGGCCCAAGCCATGCAGGACAAGTACGCGAAAAAGTACGGTCTGGACATGGGGCAGTTCCAAGGCTTTCAGCCTCAGATGCAGTCCGAGACTCCGGTGATCCGATCCACTGCGATCCCAACGATGAACCCGTTCGGTTTCGTCGCACTCCAGCCAGCACCGACAGCCAGCAAGCCGAAAGAAGTAGACGACTTGGCTTTGTCCAACCGTTTCGCATAAGGGGCAATCATGGCCTTTTCACAACAAGACATCATCAACGCCTACAAGCAAACCGTGGGCGCTGGTGGCATGAGCGAGGCTGATTTTGTCAATCAAGCCATGAATCAATATGGCGTGTCGGCTGATCAACTCAGATCGGCTCAATCTGCGATCCTTGCTCCACAGTCGGCTCCACAACCTTCAGCACCAGCAGACCGATTCACACCAGAACAATACCAAGCTGCAAACCAGTGGGCTAGTGGCAAATCTGGTGACCAGATTCTGTCCAAGGCATCTGAGCTTGGCTTGACAGCCGGAGAACTAGGCAAGGTGTTCGGTCAGTTTGGTGGAACTGGTCAGCAAGTCCAAAACGTCACAGGCTACGGTGCTGGCGGTCAGATGGCCGATGGATCGAAGGCATCTGATTGGACGTATGACCAGACAGCAGGATGGTCAAAACAACAGAAGAAACCCGTCACACAACAGGGCGTGATGGGCATTGGTACTCGTTCAGAGGGTCAACAACCTTTCAACTACGACACCCAAAACCCCTACATGGCTCAGATGGCAAACACCATCTCGCAGCAGATCGGGCAGAACCTTGGCAGAAACATCCTGCCCACTGTCCGGTCAGGCGCTCAAGCTGTGGGCGGTTTTGGTGGTTCACGTCAAGGTGTCGTTGAGGCAAACGTTCTGAATGATGCCTCGCGGGAAATGGCAAATGCCATCACTTCGATGTACTACGGTGACTACAACAACGCCATGAATCGGCAGTTGCAGAAGTACCAAACAGATTCAAACTTTGACCTTGGATTGGGTCAGCTTGCTCTTGGCAACAAGTCTGCTGATAACCAGTATTCACTCGGTCTGGGTCAGTTGGCACTCGGCAACAAGACAGCCGACAACAATTTCAACTTGGGTCAAGGTCAACTGTCAAACCAGATGACATTGGGCAAGATGAATGACGCGACCAACCGTTATCAGTCTGACAACAGCCTAGAGGCTGCAAGGCTGGGTGCTAATGCGTCGATGTCGAACGCTGCGACATCTGCAAACGCTGCGATGAATGCAGCCAACAACAACTACAACCTGGGAATGAGGCAGGCTGACTTGTCTGAGTTGGGGCTGTCTAACCAGATGTTCAGTTCCATGATGCAAGGGCTGGCCGGATTGGGTACAGGTCTGTACAACACAGGCACAACCCAACAGAACGCACCTTGGAACACCCTCGCACAGTTCACCGGGTCAATGAGTGGCTTCACTCCATATGGACAGACGCAAACCACGGGCGGGACTGTCGGTCAGATGATGGGTGGTGCGCTGGCTGGCGCTCAGTTGGGCGGCATGTTTAACAACAACAGTAATCCCTATCAGATGGTCAATTCTGGATCAATCCAGAACACGCCTCAATACCTGTTGAACGGGCTAACATCATGAGCTTACTCGGCACATCCTGGGACGATCCAAAGACCCTCGCAATCCTTAACTTGGCTGGTGGGTTGATGGCAAACCGCAATGCAGGCCAAGGCTTGATGCAAGGCTTGCAGGGGTATCAGCAGACTCTCGCTAATGCGGAAGAGTCCAAATGGCGCAACTCTGAGCGCGAGTACCTGCAAGCCGAACGGCAACGCAAGCAGCGTGAAGCACAGGAAGAACAGCAACGGCAAGCAGCCATCAAAGGTCTGCTGTCTGATGCGTTCCTTCCTGTCAGTGGCTCTCAGGCTATCGGGCTGGATGCGTCTGGGCCAACCGCTGAAAAAGCCTCGTTGATCGGCCAACAAAAGCCCGTCAACTATCAGCAACTGGCTACCCAGATCATCGGCATGGGTGGTGATCCATCCGTACTCAAGACCATTGCGGAGTCAGGCAACTACGGCAAGTCCAAGGTTGCCCGGACGATCAAGGGAATGGGGCCAGATGGCAAAGAGTACGAGTATCAAGTGGATGACTACGGTCAACGAGTGGGTGATGGACTTGCTCAATACCGCGCACCACTGATGCAGGACTTGGGCGGTCAGGTTGCTGCACTTGACCCGTACAGCCTGCAAGCAATGGCGCAGTTCAAGAAAACCATGACCCCTGACGCTCAAGCATCCAACGCGGTTGCATGGGCCAATAACGCAGTCTCACGTGAACGCCTGAACTTTGATAAGGCTGGCGGTGCTGAAGCGGTAAGCGGTGGAAAACCTCAGTTCAAGGACGGTATGTGGGTAATGCCACCTGTCGGCATGAAGCCGGGTCAGGCAGTTCACGCTGTTCAGCCAGTGGCGCAAAAGGAAGCAGTAGAGGCGCTGCAACTGATTGATCAAGCTGAAAAGATCATCCCCAAAGCTACTGGAAGTGGCATCGGCGCTGGTGTAGATGCGGCTGGCCGTCTGCTGGGGTACTCAACTGAAGGTGATCAAGCAATCGGTCAGCTTCAGGCGCTTGAGGGTGCGTTGGTTGCCAAGATGCCCAAGATGTCAGGCCCACAGTCAGACAAAGACGTTTTGCTCTACAAGCAGATGGCGGGTGTGATTGGCGACCCCATGATTCCAGCCGACAGGAAGATGGCTGCTCTGTCACAGATCAAAGAAATTCAGCGCAGGTATGCGGGTGACGCAGCACCTGCAAAGCCTCAGTCTCAGGTCAATTTCATTTACAACCCCGCCACCGGGAAGCTTGAAAGCCGCTGATGCCACAGATCGTCGAAGTCAACGGAAGCCGAATTGAGTTCCCTGATGGCATGGCTCCGTCAGAGATTGAGGCTGCAATCAAGAAAAACTTTCTCAGCATTCCATCTGCAAACAAGCAGGCATCTGCCGCGTTCAATCCAACAGAAGGCATGTCAACCTTTGACAAGGTGGCCGCTGGTGTTGGTAAGGCGATGGTGGATGCGGGTCGCGGTGTTGGTCAGATGTTGGGGCTAGTTGACAGGAACGACATTGCAGAGTCCAGAAAACTTGATTCGGCACTGATGAATACAACATCAGGCAAGGTTGGCAATTTCTTGGGCAATGCAGCCATGATTGCGCCAACTGCGTTGATTCCCGGTGCGTCTACTGTTCCCGGTGCAGCGGCTATCGGGGCTGCGTTTGGATTGGCGCAGCCTAGCGAAAGTACACGCGAAACAATGTCAAACGTGGCTATTGGTGGCGCTGGTGGGGCTGCTGGTCAGTTCGTTGCAAATAAGCTGCCCGGTATGGTTTCTGCTTACGGTCAACGTGCAGCAGAACAAGCAAAGCAAGCAGAGCAAGCAACAGCACAGCGGTTCTCTGCTGCCCAAAAAGGCAATTCCCTTGGGTATGTCATACCACCAGCCGACCTCAACCCCGGCATGATGACAGAGGCACTTTCCGGTCTGTCTGGAAAGATCAAAACCGCACAGGTAGCCAGCCAACGCAATCAAACAGTGTCAGACACCTTGGCTCGTAAGGCTTTGGGCGTGTCAGACGATGTGCCGCTGAATCTGGACACACTGAACAACATCAGGCAGCAAGCTGGTCAGGCCTATCAGGCCGTTTCTAACGCTGGTGTAGTCCAACCATCACAGAGCTACACAAAGGCCTTAGATGACGCAATAAAGCCGTTCATGAGCCAATCTGCATCGTTCCCTAACAGGAAAGTTCCGGCAGTTGTGGCTGACATTGAATCGCTGAAAACAAGTGCTTTTGATGCTGGTGACGCTATCCAGACAATCAAGGTTCTCAGAAACGATGCAGATGCTGCTTATCGTTCTGGCGACAAGCTCGCAGGCTCTGCCTACAAACAAGCTGCCGGAGCTTTAGAGGATGCGATTGATCAGCATTTGACGAAGATTGGCGCTCCATCCGACTTGCTTAAAGGCTATCGGGATGCACGGCAAACCATTGCCAAGACATACACAGTTCAAAAAGCGCTCAACCCTGAAACGGGGTCAATCGATGCAGTCAAACTGGCAAGCGAACTGAACAAGGGAAAGCCACTTTCAGGAGAACTGAAGGACGTTGCAGAGTTTGCGCGAGCATTCCCAAAGGCTGCCCAGGCACTTAAGGAAGCACCAAAGGCTGTCAGTCCTCTCGATTTCGCGGTAGGTCTTACGTCAACCGCTGGAACAGGTAATCCGCTTGCATTGACTTTGCTGGGTGCCCGTCCTGCTGCGCGCAGTCTGCTGTTGAGTGGCCCTGTGCAAAGGTCTGCGCTCAATCCAGGCTATTCGCCATCTGTCACTTCTCGCGTACTTCCATCCTTACTGGACACGGAAGCATTCAAGCTATTGGCGATGCCTTCAACTGTTTCCGCTGGGCTTCTTGGGGCCAATGTCGGTCAATAAGAAGTTTTTTAGCTTACCCGGCTTCATCCATTTCTGAACAGCAATGCGGCCAGGAAGAGCGCAACAGCCAAACAGAAACAGCGCCACCAATGGCTTGAAGATCATGGCTAGGGCGAATGTCATGCCGGGATTATGGGGCAGTGATTCGAAATTTCAAAACAGGTGACGCACGGTGATAAATCCATTATGACTAAAGACAAACTTATTCAAGGCATGTCCCGCGCACTGTGGGACTCTGACCTCGTTGCCACCAGAGTGAGCCTTGCCATTGGCGAGTTTCTCTGGGCGGTCATGTTGCTATGGCCCGGTGACACCTTTGATCGTCCGACTTATGCCGTGATGTCAAAGGTGATGCCGGAAGAAGCATGGGGCGTGGTGCTTCTGCTTTCTTCTGCAACGCAGATCACCATCGTTGCCGGAGAGTATTTCCACTGTGGGCTTGCTCGTGCATTCGCCGGATGGAACGCAATGCTGTGGGGGTTTTTGTGCGTCTCAATGCTGATGTCGGTATCTCCACCACCAGCAGCCATTGGCGGTGAATTGGCTCTTGCCTTCGCCGCTTTTTGGGTCTGGGTCAGGCCATACATCTTGAAAGACATATACGACAGGGCAGAGCATGCATCCAGATTTTGAGAACAGCCAGCACCCCCTGAGAAGGGCATCTGACATGGCTCCCCCGCCTCCTCCGCAGCATCAACAGTGTTCGTGTGGCAAAGAGGTCATGGAAGCTCTCCAGCGCATCGAGGGTGAACTGCGTGACATGCGGCATGGCATGGGCACGATCCGCACAGCGTTTGTCAGGAATGACTTGGGCCAGCCCGATTACGAGGGTCACCGCCAAGCGCATCTCGGCATGATTAAAAAGACGCAAGAGATCGACCAGATCAAGACAGCCGGAACCCTAAAGGTCGTTGGCATCGTCGTTGGCGCGGTGGTGCTGGTGTTCATGTCCGGACTGTCGGCGCATCTTCAGAAACTTGTGGGGGGTTGAGCATGAAAACAAGTCAACGCGGCGTTGCGCTTTTGGTCGAGTTCGAGGGGTTTCGAGGCAATGCTTACATCCCCGTCCCCGGCGATGTACCGACCATCGGTTTCGGCTTCACGAAAGGTGTGAAGATGGGCGACACCATGACGCTCTACGATGCAAAGGAGCGGCTGAAGAAGGAGCTTGTCGAGTACGAGCATGGCGTGATGTCTGCCCTCACTCTGCCGCCCACGCAGCCGGAATTCGATGCCTGTGTGAGCCTAGCGTTCAACATCGGCGTTGCCGGGTTCAAGCGATCCAGCGTAGCCAAGGCTCACAACCGTGGAGACAAGCAAGCAGCCGCACGTGCCTTCGCCTTGTGGAACAAGTCTGGCGGCAAGGTCTACGCAGGACTGACCCGCAGGCGTGCGGCAGAGGCTGCGCTGTACCTGACCCCTGTCGAGCCTGAGCAAGTCGATCAGCCTGAAATGCCGCAGACCGTAGACGCAGAGCGCCCGATGACCGCATCAACCATCAACCGCGCCTCTGTCGTGGCTGGTGGCACAGCAACCGTGGCCGCAGTGACAGAGACAGTGCAGGCAATCAACGAGGTGAAGTATGGGGTATCTCAACTGGGCGATTGGTTGGTGCCTGCCCTACTGGTGGCTGTTGTCTGCCTTGCCGGGTACATCGTCTACGAGCGTTGGCAGCAAAGGAAAGGCGGCTGGGCATGACCGAGCAATACCGCAAGCTGACTGACCGGGCCGAAAACCGGATGCGAACCCGCACGGCCCGTGAACAACTTGCCGAGACGCTGCGGGAGTTGAATCGCGGCCCGGACGACGTGATCCCGGACAGTGACGATGCGTCAATGCAGGGTTACTGGCCCAACGGGGAGTTGCCACGATGAACCACAAGCGCAAGAAGCCGAAGAACGCCAGATGCGGGTGTCTGATGTGCAAGCCACACAAGGCAAACGGCTGGTCGTGGGCAAAGCGGTATCCCAAGCTGGCAGCGTATGCCAATCAGGATGAGAAGGATCAATGATGCTCCCGCTGATCTTCGCCGGAGTGACTGCTGTTGCCAGCATCACCGGGACTTACTTGTACACAAGGAACCACTATGAGACCGTCTTGGCTGAACGTGCCGCCGAGCATGCCAATCAACTGGCTGCAGCCAACGCAAGCGCACTGGCAGAAACACTCAAGCTACAGAAAGCTAAGGATGAAGCAGAGCGCAAAGCCGCGATCCGGGTGGCTGCTGCTCGCGCTGATGCTGCTCGTAACGCTACTGCTCTCAGCATGTTGCACAACGCCGCAGACAGCGCCATCCGTAGCGCCAGCGATTCCCACTCCACCTGTCAGTCAGTTGCAGCCACCAGCACAGACCTACTCCAGCAGTGCAGCGCAAGATATAGAGACGTGGCAGCAGCGGCTGATAAAGCTATCGGGGAAGTAATGCTTTTGCGCGACGCTTGGCCAACTTCGCATCAATAAATGCGTCTAAATTGCCATCGCATTTGTTGATCCAGTTGAATACTGTCCTTTGAGGCACGCCGATTGTTTCAGCAAGTGCTGTGCAAGTCATGTCCACGCCGTGAAAAATCACATGCCGATTGTCGCGCCTGTTGTTTTGCTGCTCTTTGACTGTTGCCCACCTACAGTTGCTTTTTTCATACCCAATATCTGGATTGATCCTGTCAAGTGAATGGGTCTTGGATGGCTTTCTACCCATATCCCTTAAAAAGCATTCGTATGAGCTACGCCAATCTGTACAAACAGTTATACCTCTACCGCCGTACAAATTATAAGAAGGGTGTTTAGCGTTTGAGCATCTTTGAATCATGGAGTGCCATGTAATGTACTCCGTGGTTCGGCCCCTTCCAGCATCGCCATGAGTGACGTTTACGCGCCAGTTTATTGGCTTTTTCTTTCCAATATCGGATCGTATGCACCCGCAACTTTTCGTGCCAGAAGTTCCGAATCCTTTAGTTAGTATGCTGACAAATTTTCCGCAGTCGCACAAGCATCTCCATATCGCGGATCGCGACCCGCTATGAATCCCTTCAAACGACACGGCCACTAACTTTCCGTGTCTTTGACCTGTCCGGTCTTTTACTTTTGCGCGACTCGTTTCGTTGAAGTCTACAATGCTGATAGCCATGCTGTTGTTCCTCCAGAACAATGATGTGGTTAGAGGCCTCGTTGTGTTACCAGCACAACGGGGCTTTGCTATTTTAGCTCAGGCTGACGGACATGCTACAGACGCAATGACGCTGCGGGATGCGTGGCCCAGGTGAAAGGCTACAATCTGAGGCTTTGCGCGATTCGGTGTGACTCGGTGAGTCCCGCTTAAATCCCGCGCAACAAGCCGAAACCCGCGTGGTTATTGAGTTGACGACTCTCCCCCCGCGCACCAAGTGTTAAAAACGCTTGAGCAAAGTCGATTCAATCCGAGTCGCACACAGACCCCGTTTCTCCTATGAGGATCGGGGTTTTTTCTTGTGCGGCCGACATCGACAAGTCACGCACAGTCGCACCGATTAACGCCGTGTCGTACACTGCTTTCCCGCGAGAATCCCGCATTGGTTCCCGCGCAAGGCATGGCGTACATCAGAAAAGTGAAGGCCGGATACCGGGCCGAGGTAGAAAGAAAAGGCGTTCGTAGGAGTCAGACGTTCTCAACCAAAGGGGCGGCTGCGCTATGGGCTGCACAGACTGAGACGGAGATTCTGAAAGAGTCGAAAGCGCAGTTTCCTAGTAAGACTCTGGCTGACGCGATTGATCGGTATGTGGCCGATGTCAGTTCACGAAAGCGTGGCGCACATGCTGAAGAACTGCGGTTCAACGCCATCAAGCGGGAATTTCCCGCGTTGTGCGGGAAGCTGCTTCACGAAGTCACACCGTCAGACATTGCCGGGTGGCGTGATGCTCGGCGCAAGGTGGTCAGCGATTCTTCTGTAGTCCGGGAAGCGGCAGCGTTCCGCAACCTGTTCAACGTGGCAAGGGATGAGTGGGGCTGGTGTGGCGATTCACCGTGGGCAAAAGTCAAGCTGCCGCCAAAAGGCCATGCCAGAACCCGTAGAACGTCCACCAGCGAATTTAAATTGATGATGAGGCATATGGGCTTCATCACAAGGAAAGCGCCTGTAACGCCTCAATCTGAGGTCGCATGGTCGTGGCTGGTGGCACAACACACAGCGATGAGAGCCGGGGAGATTCTGAGCCTGAAGCGTTCAACTGTTGACCTTGTGAAACGTGTTGTCACGCTGCACAGTCACAAGACGCTGGAAAGAGAAGGGGTGAGGTTTGTTCCGTTCACCAGGAAAGCAGCCAGGGTACTGACTGTTCTGGATACGGCGGCGCGTGAGGCAGGGCGTGATGCCTACTTCACCATCAGCGGACATTCGCTGGATGTGCTGTTTCGCCGGGTGCGTGACCGCCTGCTGATTGAGGGGCTGCACTTTCACGACAGCCGGGCAGATGCCTTGACCCGGTTGTCAAAAAGGATGGACGTGATGAGGTTAGCCAGGGTGTCAGGCCACAGAGACTTGCGGCAGCTTATGTCGGCGTATTACCGAGAGACTGCCGCAGAGGTAGCTGCGTCTATTTGATTGATGGTGGCCTGTGCTGAACTCAGGCTTATGGGGTACGACTTTGGCTCACAACGGCTTGCGCCGCTTTGCTGTCAACCACGCCCCAAGTACGTGTTGCGCATCAGCCTGCGCAGTCACCATCACGGATGCGGGTTGCTTACATTCGGCGGTGTGCCTACTGCGCTACCCGGTGCATCGGTACGGGCATGCACTCCCGTCCAACCCGCATGCGTGATGGTGATGGTGGCCGGACTTGAACCAGCGCACTGACGCCGCGCTCACAGGGCATTTCCTCCCCGTTGCTTATTCGGCCATCTGCTCTACCAACTGAGCTACACCACCAAATCTATTTTATCCCCATCCACTTCATCACCTCAGCCTTGCGCCAACGCTTGAGGCGCTGACTCAGGGCAACGGCTGGTTTTGGGAAGTCTGGCCGTTTGACAATTCGGCCTACACAATGAGCGCGGGTTACACCGAGCATCTGTGCAATGTCTTTTGTGTCAATCAGGTCGTTCATTCAACACCCCCTTAATCGCTGCGATGGCTGACATTCGGCGCTTTGCTCCATCGGTGTCATAGTCGTTGGCAAGATTCAATGCCTCCAACGCCTGCTTCAGCACAGCATCACGCTCAATGGCTTTCATCTGCAAGTCGGCAACTTGAGTCGCAAGTGTCATCACCTGACAACGCAACTCCACCACAGTGACGTCACGCTCCCGGATCATGCTGACCATTTCCAGTACGGTGGCTGGGTTGGCTGTGGCGATGTGAACACCCGTAGCGTCTTGCAACTTTTCACCGTTCAGCATGTATTGCAGATGACCCCATCCACGAATGTCGGCCACCATGTAAGTGTTACCAGCCCACACGGTTTGCCCGGTTGGCTCATAGCGCCACGGTGCTTCATATGGCGCAGCCTTCGCAGCCGCTTCGATCTTGTCAATGTCGATCATGTCTTTTCTCCTGTGATGCCGGGTATGTGCATCCAATACTCGACGTTGAACTTGTAGTCGCCACCCATCCATGTGTCGTAACCGACTTGATTGGTGTCCGGGTTGAACCAGAACACGCGCACGCCTTCGGGTGGATACTGGTCACTGGTCTTGATCCACGGTGTCAGCGGCTCCCGGCGTGGTGGGTGGGTGAACAGTGGCGTTGCCTTGGTGTACCACTCGTCTGTATGCGGCAAAACGGCCCCATCGGGCATTAGCCAAGCCACAGGCTCCTGCTCCGGCTCTGCCAATGCCGCCTGAAGCTGCTCCAGAACCTCAAGCACATCGCGTGAGTCGTATTCCGGGCCTCCTACCTTGAGCATGGTGATTGCCCGATCAAGAAGCTCTTTGCGTAATGCTTCACTCATCATTCACTCCAAAATGTTTGGCCCACTGTTTCCGCACTGCGCTCTCGATGGCGCGGGCAAAGTCCTTGGCATACAGCCAACGTGTTCGCAGCGGTTCAATCGCATCTGGTGGACATTCACGCAAGCAATCGCGCAGCATCTCATCCGTCAACCGTGGCGGCACAGGTGTTTGTGTTTGTGCTTGCGCTGCCGCAAACTCTCGCTCCCGACGCACGAAGTCGGCAGCTTGCTCTGGTGCCATTTGGCCCTGTGCGAGGTCTGCGTCCCAATGGGCTACGACTTCGTTGATGGGAGTGGTTTCTGACGGCGGTGTTTGCACATGAGCCACAAGCATTGCAACGTGTCGTAGATCAAGCGGTCTGCTCGGCCTCTCGTTGAGCCACTTCCCAACATCACGCGCAGCTTCGGCAACCGTCTCGGCTTGTGGGCCGTGGTCGTGTGGTGTTTGTGCTGGGGGTGAGGCACGGTAGAAGATTGCCACCTCAAACAGATGTGGCTTGTCTTGCAACTCAAGATAGCGTCGCTCATCACAAGTGCAGAAGTCATTCAGACCCTTGCGACGGAAGGCGTAGACAGGCTCCCCCGGCTTCACCGCATCAGGTTGTGCTTGGGGTGCGGTGTGGCTCCTTGGGTCGCGCTCGGCCAACCTGCCTTGCTCGTACATCCAACGGTCACGCGCCGTGGCTGGGGGCACCATGTCAACCATCAGACCACCCGGCTTCAGCGCAGCCTCAAGGGATGCTTTCAGTGCTAGGGCTTTTTCCAATGCTTGCTCGTTGCTCACGCTGCGCAGTTCGAGTGCCAGCGCCATCAGTTCGTTAATTTGCTGGCTCATGATTTCATTGCCTCATCAATTTCGCGCCGGATAAATGTCCCGGACGTTGTTCGCAACAAGTGACATGCGCCAACGTCGTTGTCAACGATCCACTGCATACGCTCTGCATCCTTGCGTAGCTCTGCGTTCTCACGTTCAAGCTTCTCTATTCGATCCGCTGCTTGCGTAACGATAGTGTTCGGGTCGTCGCCGCACATGCGGCGCAGCCGTTGTACTAAGTCAGTCATTTCTTGTGTGCCTCCAATGTTTTCAGGGCGTCACGCATGGCGAACAGTGGTTGCATGCACACCCGGCAAGGTTGCAGAGGTACAAGCTGTTGCAGCATGTAAGCCCCAGACGGTTCACCTTGAGAGTGCTTGCTGGCGTACGGCTTCGGTTTCTCCGTTGACAGTTCGAGGTTGTTGCCGCAGTCGGCACATACAAACTTCGTGATCAGGTATTCGCGCATACATCCTCCGTTGCTGCGAGTGCTGCTTTGGCGACTCTGATGGCGCGTTGTGGGTCTAATACGGCATCAACATGGGATGTACCTGCGATCAACAAAAGACCATCCCGCAACTGCCGAATAGCTTCGTGCTGCTTGCGGAGCATTGCTGATGCTTCGTAATGTTTGAACTCTCCTATGTCGGAGTCGTGATCCAGTTGATCGGCCAATTGCAAAGCGTTCACATCAACCCCCTGAAGATCAGAATTAAATAGATTGCGAAGGTGAAACACACATTGCAAAGCAGCAACCCCACTGCAATCCTCAAAATCAATGAGTCACGGTCTGTTTTCACATCAACCCCCGCACAATCAACACCGCACCGATGACCATGAAGCTGCATGCCAGCACAAGCCCGATGACGAACGTGATCCGCACGATGCGGTCGATGTCTGGGTCTACCTCAAGGGCTTCCAGTTCGCGTTGCCAGTCGTTCATGATTCCCTCGCTTTCAGCATGGAGTCGGCCATTTCGTATGCGCCCCTTGCGATCACGTCAGTGTTTGGCGCGTCTTGGCTGTTCAGCCCGCAATAGCCCTTGTCGTAGGCATCCAACATGATCTGCATCGCCTTCGCGGCAAAAAAGTCACGCATGGTCATACCTAACGAGTACATATCGCCGCGTTCATAGCGCGGCGTGGGGAACGCTGGCCCGCCGTCTGTTCGTTGCGTCATTTCAATTTCCCTCCGAGTACAAGGTTCGACAGCCGGTTGTCTCCGCGCTGACAGTTGCGGTGTTCGACCTTCCTGGTCGGCAGTTGGCCGTAAACATGCAGCAGAGCCAGTCTGTGGACGTATTGGCGTTTCCCGGCAAAGATCGTGAACTTGTAGCCCCGTTCGTCGGTCGTAGCGCACACGTGCCCGGCCTTTGCCATGCCATTGACCGTGACGCGGCGTGTAAGTACCCCGGTGTCGGGGTCGTAGTTGAAGTGGTGCCGAACGGATTCGGCTGTGAGTTCTTGTTTCATGGTGTTAGGTGCCCGTGGCAGGAGTTAAGCGGACTCCAGCACTTGGCTTCGACGCATGCGCCCCTTACGCCGCTGTGCGCACCTGCCTCAGACTTGAGTACAGACACAGCTTCTACGCTTCTGCTTCGTGCTTGCCACGGGCGTAACTTGTTAGGCTGATAGGCGAAGCCTGCTCAGAAGGTCGGCCAAATGTGTGCGCGAAAGCATTGGCTGCGGAACGCGAGCTATCTTCACCCTTCCACATTTCTCACATTTAATTGCCTGAAGTAATTTGCCTTCGCCTCCAAAGTGATCTACATAAGGCGCAGACCAATTGCCATACTTGTGGATACAGAATTTCATGCCGCGTCCTTAACGAAAGTCCCGTCAGGCATCAGCGTGCCGCGTCTGTCTTTGATTTCCGAGTAGGCCAACTCCAGGCACTCGACCAAATCAATGTCTTTCAGGGCGCAATAGTTGATGAGGCACGTAACCACATCACCCACACCATCACGAACGCCAGCCATGTTTCCTTGGCTCTCTGCCTTGAACAGTTCGGCCAGTTCCTCCAAAGCCTTGTTCAATTGCGCTTGAGGCGTTGCATTGGGGATGATTTTTCTGGCCTCTGCCCATTGCAAAATCTTCATTTCAACTGCTGCGTAGCTCATATCAACTCACTCACTTTCTTTGTGTGACCAGACCGCACTTGCGCGGCTACTAACCGAATTGCTTCTTCGTACTTGCTGCGAGGCACGCTCTGACGTTGCAGATCGTGGTACTCCAGCATGTCGCGCATGGCTTTGATTGCTGGCCCTGTCAGCCCCATCTTTCCAGTACGCTCAAACCGTCCGGCGGCATCTATCAGATGCCTGCTCAACGCCCGTGTTGTCTCCAAGGCTTCAGGGCCAATACCCATCTCTCCCATGACTTGACACAAGTTGTTGGCTGCGTTGATGTCTTGCCACTCTGTCAAACCACCTTTGCCGTGAACCAATGCATCCAGCGAGGCAAGCTCTCTCAGTCGCAGCTTGTCAAGCTCATGCTGTGGCGTGATGCAGGCTCCCCTGATGGCGTGTTCGACGGGGTTGATGAGTGCCCAGACTTTGCGGTTTCGCTTGGGCTTGCTTCTCATCTCTGCAACCGATCCGGCATAAACCTCTCAACACCACGACCCACGCACATGCTCAGAGGTGGTGCCCACTCCTGCACCTCATCGCCTCGCCGTGATCCATGTTGCTTGTGATCCTCTGCACCGGGCCGAGCAAGTTCCCAACGTGGCGCGATCCATGACCCGGTTGTGGTGCCGTTGCGGATGGGCTTGTCTTTCGGCGGCTTGATTGCGTCTGTGTTGGCGACTGCGCCTTGTGACCATTTGTGAGGTGTGTAGCCGGGGCCGTTGGTAGGCTGGGTCAAACCAGTGGGTTTGCGGTGCAGATGCGCTGTCGTTGGCTTCGGTGGCTCGACAGGCCGCACCAGTGCAGGCGCGTCGAACGGAATCCACCAGACAGCGCGGCTGGTACGCAGGCCGCGTTTGATCTGCTCTTTGTGCTTGAGCCGTTCAACGATCTTGCGCACGCTGCGCTCTGTCTCTCCGGTGATCTGCACGAGGTCGGCAATGGTGATGCCGACGGACTTGTGCATCTGGACTTGGGCGAGGATGAGTAGGTCTAGGTCTTGCATGGGCAATAAAAAACCGCCTCAGTGGGCGGTTATGGAAGGTTGCTGTGTGTGTCTCTTGTCAAGACTTTCTCTATCGTCCTGATGTGGACTCCGAACTGGCGGGCCAAAGCCTCGTTGGACAGGTTGTCCCTGATGTGCCTTCTCAGGGACTCCCTTTGTCTAGCTGCTGACCGAATGGTGATTACGTCCATGTCAAGCAGCTTTGTCTGAGGTAGCTCTTGACCTCGTGCTGCGTACCAATCTCTTCGACTGTCGTACACATCGAGGTCAATGCCGTGCTTTGACATGCGGCCCATTACTTGATCGTCAGCCGGTCTTTCTTCACCAGCCGCGCACCGGGTATTTCCATGCCATCCTTGATGCATCGCTTGATCAGCGTCTTGTCTGGTTCGTAGCTGACAGGAATTTCCCGGTAGCAATTCGGCGGCAGAAGAGCCTCGCTGTAAATCTCGACTGACTCATCCCGGCCAACTTGCAAAGTTGCCTTGAACAGTCCGCGTTCGTCCTTGATTTCGGTGATGCCTGCTGCGGTCATGTGGCTTTGCAGGTAGCTGCGCAGCCAGTCCTGGCGCTTCTCTGCGGTCTTGACCTTTGCGGTCAGTTCCTTGATGTACGCCTTGACTGATTCAATGTGGAGGTCTTGCTCAATCAGGTATGCAGTGGTGGCGACTGCTTTCTGCGCCACCAGTTCACGGGCCTTTTCAAAGCCTTCAGGCATTTCGCCTGTTTCTGGGTCAATCTGGTCAAGCAGTTCGCGCACTGCTTCTGTCGCGGTGTGAAGTGTGATGTGCATAAAAAAAGCCGCTTGTTAGGCGGCTCCGTGTTGGGTTGATGAGTGGTCAGAAAGGAATATCTGACGGGTCAAAATCGTCTTTAAACCCGCTGCTTGCAGGTGCAGGCGCAGGCTTGGAAGATGGCCGCTGTGATGGTGCGCTGCGTTGCGGGGCTTCCTCACGCTTGCCACCTTGCAGAGCAACATCGTTCACGCGGATCTCTTGGGCTTTCTTCTGCGTTCCGTCCTTGTCGGTGTATTCGCGTTCTGTCACAACACCTGAAACAGTGACCGCCTGACCTTTCAGCAGATAGTTTGCGAGGCTTTCAGCACGCTTTCCGAACAGCGAACAACGCCACCAGATCGTCGGTTTGTCTTTACCCTGGCTGTCTGCCACATAGAAAGATGCAATCGGATCGCCGTTTGGCATGTACCTGATTTCTGCGTCTTTGCCGAGTTGGCCTGCTACTGTGATGACGTTCATGCTGTTGCCTTTGCTTTCAGTTTGTTAATGATTGGTGTGTATGCATCTGCGGGAACATCCCGGAGCGCAGTGATTTCATGCCCGGCGCACTTGCTAACCCACTTCATGAATGCAGCAAAGTCGCGGCCATCAAGCAATGTGCTGATTTCGCTGACTTGCTGCTCGTTGAGTGTTGGCGCAGAGCGTTTCTTGGACTCTTCAGCAGCCCATTCGACATAACGGGAATCGTCCCATTGACCGCTGAAGATGTCGCCAGCAAAGCCAAGCATTGACAAGCACTTGACCATGCCATCCGTGACAGACTTCTTCGGTGCATCTTCGTCAACCGTGAATTTGCCGGAGCTTGTTACATAGCTGGATCGCGTTTGCCCCATCTGCTCGATTGCGCCTCGCTTGCCATCCAAGACATACCAGACGCGAACCAATGCGACATGCAGCGATTCAGTGTCGCCAAACCGTTCAAAACGTTCGCTGACGACTTCAATCCCCCATCCGATACCGCAGGGGCCGAATGTCTTTGTAGCCTGCTCAATGAGCCAATATGGCTTCGGGCTATTGCCTTTGTATTGCTTGCCTGTGATTGGCTTTACTGCTGATGGATCGGTCACGCAAACCGATTGCCAAAGTTGCATGTTGTTCATGGAATTTCTCCGGTGGATAAGGAATGTTAAAACGTTCACACGCTTCACGAATTACGTGATCTGGCAGTTCACCTTGATAGGCACAGAACAGCAGATCAGAAAGGAATTCTGTGTTGTTCATCAGAATCCCCTATAGGCAATCTTTATCGCTTTTCTCAAGCTGTAAAGAAATGGATTACGTTCACGATAGAACTTGAACAGTCGATATGCGGTAAACATTAAACCCCCAATGCTAATAGAACACCGATTGCAATTCCGACAACAATTGCCGTTGCCACATCAAGATACTTTTCATTGATATGGCGTGTCATGGCATGTTTCCTTGAAAGTCCGGTGAATGCTTTTCTGAACAATTGGAAGCGTCAGAATTCGACGTTCAGCAATTGACCATGCTTCATTCCAAGCAGAACCACCGTAAATCAGGCCGTTCAGTTTCTTGCCTGTCTCGGCGCAGATCACTTCAATGTCGGTCACATAGTCATCATCAATTTCGACATTGATTAGACATCGGTCGTTATCCTCGCCTAGCCTTGCCTCAGTTGTGTAGTCAACTCTCATGTGACCTCCGGGAATAAAAAAACCCGCCAAACATTTCTATCTGGCGGGCGAAAAATCAGGCCGACACGTAACCGAGCAAGGTTGATGAAAAAGCCTGATCAGGGAGTAAACAGAAGCCGACTCAGTGAATCGGCTTTTGCTTTGCCACTCTTGCGAATGACAGCGAGGGCCTTGTATTGCGCATTCCCTCTAGCTACTGGTTCCCGCCTCTCAGTTGGCGCTCAGTCCTCTAGCCCCGTTGGCTTCGACCTCTGTCCGCTTCGTTTGCGGCATGGGATGAATTATCACGATTGTGATTGCCTGTGTCAACACGTTTGCAATATTTTTTATCACAGTAGGAGTAAACCCCAGTGCAACAGGCGTAAAAAAACCGCCCTTGAGGCGGTTCTTTCTGTTCGGAGAGACTCAGTTACAAACGGTTCGCCATTGATTCCAGACCCATTGACTTGTGCATGTAGTCTGGTTTCTGTTTTGCAGTAGCGGGTTGTTTGAGAGGCTTTGCAGTGTGTTGTGCACGTTTGCCTGTCGTTGTGCAGCATCAGCTTTTTGATCGGACTCAATGGACTGAAGCATTGCAGAGTGCCTCTTCCTGCGCTCGTCTTCAAACTGTTCTGGCTTCAAATCTCCCGCTTCCATGCGCCTGGCAAGTGGGATCATTTCGGCCAGGTACACGCGATAACGAGTCACGCCAGTTGCTTGATGCCACTCAAAAGTCTTTGCGTGTAGTTGCTCGTATGCCTGAGACAGCTTGATCTCTTTGGCTTCAACCTTGTTCCGTGTTTCAAGGTTGTATTTTTCCAGCGCCTCTGTATGGCTTTGGATCGCTGGGTTTGTGACACATCCGGCAACCGCAATCACCGACGCAATCAATAGCTTCCTCATGACTTCACCTCCTTAACGAACGCACTTCTTCTTGCCCTACCGGCGACAAGATGGATAGACATCACATCGCAAGACTGAAGCGTCAATGGGCCATAGTGGTTATTGACGCTTAACAACTGTATCTCTCCGTCACGCTGCCAGTTCAATTCCTTTAGAAGTTTTCTTCCGTCTGTTGTCGAAACGACAACATCATCTCCTGTCTGAGGCTCTATTGATGGCTCTATGACGATGTACTCCCCGGCACGGTAACGCGGGTGCATGGAGTCGCCGCGCACTCTGAGCGCATATGCGTTTGCGTCGGTTGTTGGGTAATCGACAAACCCATCGCCGTGACCCTCTGGGTATTGCAGCTCATCTATGTAGCCGTCAGAACCTCCCTTTACTTCACCCACTACGGGAACCCCTTTCTTTGGTTTAAGTGAATCAGCCGTCTCTACGTTAGTTTGGTTGCGTATCAAAACTTGATCCGGCTCATCAACCAGTCTTGCCTGTACTTCGATCCACTCACTTATCAGCATCGGGCCTTCACCGTCTATCAGCCAATCAAGCGACGCATCAAGCACCCTGGCTAGCTTGATGAGCGATCCCTTGCCCGCTCTCTTACCGGCTTCAATGTTTCCGACTGTGCCCTGAGACACATCGGCAACGACTGCAAGCTGTGTTTGTGTCCAGCCCTTGCGGTCACGCAAATACTTCAAACGTGTTGCGATTGTATTCATGTCAGACATGATGACATTCCTAATGTGTTGACAGCGACTATCACAATCGTGATAATCGCCACATGAACCCAATGCAAACACTTGAACAAGCCATAGAAGCCGCTGGCGGTGTCAGCGCCTTGGCCCGATCTCTTGGCGTTGCCCAGGCAACAGTCTCTAACTGGAAACTTCGAGGCTCCATCCCTAAAGGGTGGCTGAAGGTCATCCAGATTCAATACAAAAAGCACCTCAAGCCAATCAAAGAGGTTGCTTGAATGAGCAACACGGAGATTCGATTCGAAGTCGAACGAGACGACCTTAGCGTTTTGGACGGATACGTTCAAGCGACAGGCAAAAGCAGGGCTGACGTTCTGCGAATGTTGCTTAGTGAATGGTCGGAAAAGAAGTTGCATGAGGCAACTTTGATCTGCCGTGTTGCCGGAGTCAATCCAGCCATGCCGGAATCGCACCGGGAGCGCCCGGCATCGAGGTTTCACGGATGACTGTTGAATCCTATACATCCAAATTCAACCGCGTTATCTACAACGACGGTTTAAGCCAAGTTCACTTCAACACTAAGACGCAAACGCTGGCTTTGTTTGATTTGCACATGAAACCGACATCAATTATTGGCCTAACGCCAATTTCACTTCGACAACTTGCTTTGCATTTTCTTAATGCGGCGCATGAGATTGAGGAGTCTTGGAAATGACTGACGCATACGGATTTGCGCACAAGTACGTCCAGCTAACCAGCGAACCATTTTCGCCAGAAGCAGTTATTGAGGCTGCTGCGGTGTGTGGAATCGTCTTTCAGGATCAGCGTGGATGGGGGAAGGTTTTTCGGTTGCTCAGCAAGGATGGACTGATCAAACCCGCTGGGCTGTTTCCAAGAAAAACGAGTAACGGGTCTGTGCGACCCGGATGGGTGAGGGTGTGATGCATTACTACCAACACCATATTGGCGACTTCATTAGAGACACATCGCGTTTGTCGGATACGCACCTTGCTGCGTATATCCGGATGATCTGGATGTACTACGAATCTGAGCAACCACTTCCAGATAACGCAAAGGTTATTGGTCTCAAGGTTGGTGCAGATGCTGAAGTTGTTTCGCTCATTCTTGAAGCGTTTTTCAAGCGTGATGGTGACGTTTGGAGACACACTCGCTGCGAAAAAGAGATAGCGGAATATCACCAAATCCGTGAACGCAACAACACCAATGGCCGCAAGGGTGGAAGGCCAAAGAAAACCCACTCGGAACCCACAAATAACCCAGTGGGTTTCCAGTCGGTTTCCAGTGGGAACCCAGTCGCAACCCATACGGAACCCAGCAATAACCCAGACGAAACCCTAACCATAAACCATAAACCAATAACCATTAATACAGCTACTAACGTAGCTGAGGCTGACGCCTCAATGGTTGACCAGTTGACCAAAAAAGAGCTTTGGGATGCTGGAAAAAGCTTGCTGGAAAGGTCTGGCGTTGCAAAAGCCCAATGCGGCTCGTTTGTCGGCAAGTTGGTGAAGGACTATGGCGAGCAAATCGTCGTTGAGGCAGTCCGAAGCGCAGTTGTTACGCAACCGGTTGACCCATCCGAATACCTGAAAGCAATTTGCATGCGTTCTTCTGGAAAGCGCAAAGGTTCAGGCACCTCTCGCCACATGGGTTTTGAAACGATTGACTACACACAGGGGATAAACGATGACGGTTCTTTCTGACAATCACCACGACAAACTGCACTCGCTTTTGTTGCACACGAGCCAGGCAAAGGGAATTGCAAAAGTTGGTCGCATGCAGGTCAATTGCGACAGACATGGGCCTTACATGGCCGATGGAACGCGCCTGACAAGTCGGACGATTTGGTCTGTTTGCCCAGCATGTACGGCTGACATGAAGCGCCGCGAGGATGAGAAGAAGGCCGAAACAGCCCGCATTGCTGCCATGCATCTTCGCTCACGTCAGATTGAAGAAGTTGGTGTTCCGGCTCGTTTCGTTGGCAGAACACTTGCCACATTCAAGGCAGAAACCGATGAACAGCGCAAGGCATTGGCAATCGCTACTGAGTACGTCAATAACTGGTCTGATGTTTACAAAAAAGGCTCGTGGCTGGTATTCGGCGGTCAGCCCGGCACAGGAAAGAGTCACCTTGCTATTGCCATTCTTCAGGCGCTGATGCCAGCCCATGTTGGTCGTTACATGACCTGCATGGAGCTGTTCCAAAAGATTCGCGGAACGTGGCGAAAGGACTCTGAATTGTCGGAGCAAGAGGTGATTGCGCAACTGGCAAGCGTGCCATTGCTGGTGATTGACGAAATTGGTGTTCAGAACGGCACAGATTCCGAAATGCTGCATCTGTTCGATGTGCTGGATAAGCGTTATCGGGATTTGATGCCAACCATTTTGCTTACGAACCAAAACAAAGACGGGTTTCGCCAGTTTGTCGGGGATCGTGTTTATGACCGCATGACCGAGTGCGCTAAGTGGGTGCCGTTTGCATGGCCTAGCTATCGGCCAATTGCACGCAAGGAAATGCAGGATGCGTGATCAGTTCAACCACGAAGAACTTGAAGCCATGCGAATCCTTGATGCAGTCAAAGCAGGCATCGATGTTCCAGAAACGGCAATTACGTGGGCACTTTGGGTAACGGGTGATCTGGTTGGACAAGCAGCATGACTTTGAACACGCAGCCAATTGGTACACCTATCTCGCCCAGCAGCCAGGATGGATTGACCACTGCCGACACGCAGTCCAAGAACTCGAAGCGGACAACTCAGGGGTCTACAAAGGGTTACGGCTTGCAGTCCGGGAACGGATCGAAAAAGCCAAAGCAGAAAAAGTGCAAGGTCTGCAAAACCTTGTTCACGCCAAATAAGCCCCTACAGTGCGTTTGTTCTGTTGAGTGTGCCATGAGTATTGCCGCGAAAAGAAAAGCGAAGGAAGGTGCCATTCAAGCCCGAACAGAGGCATTGAAAGACCGTGCCAAACGTGAAAGCCTCAAAACACGGAGTGAATGGGCGGCAGAGGCGCAAAGAGAGGTCAACAGATACGTTCGTTTGCGTGATGTGCATCTTGGGTGCGTCAGTTGCGACAAGCCAGCCAATTGGGATGGTCAATGGCACGCATCTCACTTCCGCAGTGTTGGTGCAGCTTCAGCGGTCAGGTTCAACCTTTGGAACATTCACAAAAGCTGCTCAGTTTGTAACAACTGGAAAAGCGGAAATCTGAGCGAATACGAGCCAAGGCTACGGCAAAAAATTGGTGACGAAAAAGTTGATTGGCTTCGTTCGCAAAATCAACTGACAACGTATTCAATTGAATATCTAAAAAGATTAAAGGCTGTAATGAAAAAGAAAGCAAACAGGCTGGAGAAAAAACAATGACATTGACGCATGAAAGACTTGTAGAAGTTCTGGCATTCAATGCTGAAACTGGCATGTTTAACTGGAAAGTTAACTTGAAAGGTGGCGTGAGGTCTGGTGATTTGTGTCAATGCAAGGATTCATCCGGATATGTCGTCATTAGGATAGATGGCAAGTTGTACAGGGCGCATAGGTTGGCATGGATGTTTGTGAATCGTGTTTACCCTGATAAATCTATAGATCACATTAACGGCGTAAAGTCAGACAATAGGATTGCTAATCTTAGGCTCTGCTCAAGGTCTGAGAATGCTCAAAACACAAAAGCGCACGCTGACAGTAAAAGCGGAATTAAAGGCGTTTACTACTGCAAACACAATAAACGTTGGATAGCAAGCATCTGTTTAAACGGTGCTCGTTATGGATTGGGTTACTTCAAAACATTGGAAGACGCTGCGCAAGCAAGGGCAAATGCAGAGAAGCGCATTCATCCATACGCTAGAGCCATCTGATGAGTGAAGTCTTAGTAGTTGAACTGCACAACCGTCCGCAAGCATGGGCGGCAATCAAGGCGCAGGTATTCCCGTTCCTCTCACAAGTTCTCCAAGGTGGTCACAGGTGGGTATTGACCATCTCCAAAAGGAAGAGAACGCAACCACAAAACAGGCGGTATTGGGGGAAAGGCGTCTTGGCCCAGGTTGCAGAGCAAGCAGTTGTGAACGGAAAACTGTACCCGGCTGAGATATGGCACGAACAGTTTAAGCGCCAGTTTATTGGATTTGATGAGTTGCCAAACGGTCAGGTAATTGGCAAATCAAGCACTAATCTGACAACAACAGAGTTCAGTGAGTTTTGCTCACAGGTTGAGGCTTATGCAGCCAGTGAGTTAGGTGTGACGTTTTATGACTTGGAGGAAAAATGAGTGCATTAGATACACAGGTTTCTGGAAATCATTACAAGGATAAGGCTATTCAGCCTGTTCAATATATTCATGCAAATAGAATTGGCTTTTTTGAAGGCAACGTAATCAAGTATGTAACTCGCTGGCGTGACAAAGGTGGTATTGCTGACTTGAAAAAGGCAAAACATTACATTGAGCTTTTGATTGAACTTGAATGTCGAGAGGATGATGGGAAATGAGAATCAAACGAGTAGCCGAAACACTTCAAACAAGAGTCCAATGGTTAGGGTTGAAGCTCGAACGACACGACAATCCTGAGCATCCGAGTTATCACATGATGACAAGGGAAAAGGAAGCAATGCAATATGCACTTGATCTGGTCAGGAAAGAGATTGAGTTCCAGATGAGGAAGAGATTGGAAGATGAAAGGTACGAAAGAAATGATGACTACTTCAGAGAGTTCTACAGTCAAAATCAGCAACAACTCGGTTGCAGTTGACCAGTCCTATTACTGGCGACCATTGTCTGATTGCCCTCAAGGCGTTAAAATTCAGGCTCTGTCTAATCTAGGTGTTGCCAGATACGACGAATGGAAAGGTCAGGCTGACATAGTTGCCTGGGCACCTCTTCCAAAGATACCTAAATCACTTGCAGGTTTGGGGTAGTGTTAATTACAATTACGCCAACGCCGCGCTAGCCCGCCACCGTTGGACAATTCGCAAGATCATGAGGCCATTTTCTCATGCGTTCCTCGCCTTTAATGGCAAAGTGGGCTAGCACTGGAATGCAGTAGAAAGTGGCCTTTCTGCATTTGTACTGTCCGCACACGTTACAAGCAATGATCCATGTCCCGGATGCTGACAAGAGAAGGGATACCGCTTAATGACCCCCGGCGGTGCAGCGTTCCGTAGCGACTGCGAAAACGAGCAAACAGACCGACTATCAGCGATTGGCCCACGATACGGGTGCTCGACAATTGAATACGTGCGTTCAGCGAGTAGCAGTTACAGACTATCCACATTTATCTGTAATGGCTAAAGACTTCACAGGTCGGGAGTCTCGGGGGTCACTATGCTTGAATTAA
>Ga0315909_10001168_pt1 | contig 35581 bp, 30 predicted proteins | sample LakEriMetagenome_11_FD_203527 | JGI IMG/M metagenome (GOLD analysis project Ga0315909, IMG submission 203527) | Freshwater fungal communities from buoy surface, Lake Erie, Ohio, United States - Buoy 2 MA125 | ecosystem: Environmental > Aquatic > Freshwater > Lake | place: USA: Lake Erie, Ohio... | reverse complement strand
CTCAAAATAGAGCAGTTACTGCAAGAGATTATCAAATTAGAGCACTTTCAATGCCAACTAAATATGGTTCTATTTCAAAGATTTTTGCAATAGGAGATAATTCTTTGAACGCAAATTCTCCACAATCAGTATTAAATTCAACTGATAATGTAACTGAATTTGCAGAAATTGTAAGAAGTATTGTAAACTCTTCATTAGCTAAAGGTGGAAAGCTACCAACTACAAATGAAATAAAACAAAATGTAAGAGATTTTGTTCAAAAAACCACACAATCTGCAGAATTGGTAAATCCATTCGCAATCAATTTATATACATTAGGATATGATGCAAATGGTAAACTTACCACATTAAATAGAGCTGTAAAAGAAAATTTAAAAACATACCTAAATGAATTTAGAATCCTAACTGATGGTGTAAATATAATCGATGGATTTATTATAAACATAGGAATCAATTTTGATATTACTGTATATAAAAACTATAATAGTAGAGAAGTTGTTTTAAGATGCATCGATGAATTAAAATCAGTTTTTGCAATAGAAAATTGGCAATTTAATCAAACTATTAATCTATCAGATATTGAATTATCGTTAGCAATGGTAGAAGGAGTTGCTTCAATACAAAAAGTTGAGATTGTGAACAAATGTGGTGGAGCTTATGCTAGAAATAGTTATGATATTAAAGGTGCTACAAAGAATAAGATAATATATCCTTCATTGGATCCATCTATCTTTGAAGTTAAGTTTCCTGATAAAGATATAAAAGGAAGAGCAGTATAATGATACATTTTATAACAGCATCAAAAGATGCAACAGTTTATACTTTATATAAAACTAAGAATACTGGTTTAGATGAAATACTAACTGTATCTAAACACTACTCTCGTTTTGCAGAAAAAGACGATGCTCGAGCATACTTACATTTTGATTTAAGTAATGTTCCTACCTATGTAACCGCATCAGCCGCAACTTTACATCTAAAACTTACTGAAGCGGAAGAAATGCCGATAAGTTTTTCACTTTTTGCATATCCAGTAACTTCTAGTTGGAATATGGGTATAGGAACATTTCACTATACACCATCTACAAATGATGGAATAACTTGGAATACTCAACCTTATATATTAGTATCAGGTTCAATAAGCGGTTCACAGGATTTTACCTATCAAAGTTTAGATGTAGATATGAATGTGAAGCCAATATACAATTATTGGACATCATCTGGTAACTATGGATTGGTATTAAAGCATTCAGAATCAATTGAATCTTCATCATTTGATTATGGTATTATGAACTTTTATTCGAAGGAAACTAATACTATCAATCAACCTCTTTTAAAATTAAGTTGGGATGATACAAGTGGGAGTTTTTCAACTGGTTCGTTGGCTCCACTAACAGCTTCATCAATTATTGTAAAAAGTAAAGAATTAAAGCCAGCTTACTATGAAGATGGGAGAGTAAAAATAAAAATAATAGGTAGAGAACAATATCCTCTTAAAACCTTTTCCAACTCATTCTCTTATTTAGATGTAAAATATCTTCCAACGAGTTCTTATTATGCTATCAGAGATGAAATTACAAAGAAGAAAATTATAGATTTTTCTACTTATAGTAAAATAAACTGTAATTCAGAAGGAAATTATATAGTATTTGATACAACTAATTTCCCAAAAAATAGAGTATATAAACTCTTATTTTTGATAGAAAGAAATGGATTCGAAGATTATTTTGAAGATGATTTAACATTTGAAATAAGAAGCAATGGAGTTCGAGTTGATTAGAAAAGATTTACAAATGAGTGGTTCTCTCGTCGCAAGAGATAGAGAGAATGTGTATTTTGAGGCATCTTTAGATGAGGATAAATCCGGATTTGTATATGCTCCATCTAAAAAAAGAGTTTACAATACAGATGAGTTAAAAAAAGCCATCGATGTAAATGTATTTGAATTAATACCAACTTCCCCGGAATTAGAATTAGATTTAGTACCTAGGCCAGTATATAATGAAGCAACTCGTTCTTTAGAATTAGCAAGAGAAACTATCGCTTCACAGTCTTTACAAATATCTCAATTGGAGACCGAAGTAGCTAGATTAGTTGCGGTTTCAGCATCTTTGGATTTAGAATTAGATAGTGAGAGATTATTAAGAGTAACTGCGGAAGCAAATGCAGAAACTCTTCGTACACAATTTGCAATTATAACCGACCAATTACAAACGAATATTCAAAGAATGACTTTGGAAGGTATTGAAAACGCTTCATTAAAAGCGAGAAATGAAGGTCAAAATGCAACAATTGAATCTCTTAAAAAACAAGTTGATAGTTTAACCGACCAATTAAATGGTAAAAATGCTAGATTGGCTGAGGGAGCTAAATCGGGAGCTGACATTACTGTAAGAGTGATAAATAAGGGTGATCAAAGATATAATGATTTAACCTTTAGAGGTAGAGCAAAAGATGATGGGCGTGGATCTTGGATTAATGGGCCTGAAGTGGAGATATATAATTTTACATTAGAAGTACAAAATGTTACTATAACTGAAAAAAATATATCATTTTTAAATGGGCCGTTTTCAGTAACAGTTCGACCTCAGGAGAAGAAAACCATTTCATTTACAACAAACGATGGAAAAGTAGATGATTTCGCACCATCTGCTGGATTCGGGTTTACAGGTGATAAAGAATATACGGGAACATTGGAATTCAAAACAACTAATGGAACTGTATCATTATCAACTGCTGTTCAAAAACAAAGAGGAAATCAATGGGGATAAAATAAATTAAAATGGCATTAGAAAATTTTAAAAATATTGAAGAAGTAATTAATAAGGGAACATCCCTTACTACTGAATTAAATCCAATTGATTTAGCATTAATAAATCAAGGATTTAAAGCAACTCCTTTTAATATTGGCGTAAATGATGTTTTAGAATTTATTTTATATGACTCATCTAATAATTTATTAGAACAGAAAGATTATGGTAATATACGATATATTAAAGGTGAAGAAATCAATGAATACTTAATTAGAAGTGAAAACTATTTAGATAAAGTATTAGATGGTGGTGGATTCTTAATTGATATAAAAAAATTAATTAAAGATGCTGGGTATAATGTTGGTATATTTAGAGTTCAATTGAATTTTGTAAATGATAGAATAGGAAGTTCCGTTGAAAAAGATAAAATGTGGATACATGAAATTTCTGCAACTCGTTTGGAATTAAGATTGTTACCATTTGATAATTTTGATGAAACTTCTAATGCAGATATAGACACTAAAATAGATTTAAATCAGGCATACAATAGCTTTGTAATAAATAAATTTAGTGGAGATGAAGTTTATTCTGAAATAGATGAAATTTTAAATAGATTAACTCCTGCTGATTTATATAATACTTTCCAAAAAATAAAAAACAAAAATTATATAGATCAATTAGCAGCGGAATTTGGTATTAATTCATTTGAGATATTTTTTTCAAAAGTATTGGAATCGATGAAGATAGCGGTAAGACATGCGTTACTTCATAAAAATTCAACAATCGGAAGTAATTTATTTGGTGTAAGTTTAGGAGATGATATTGATTTTACATATTATAATAAAAATGATATAGTAAAATTACTTAACAATAAATTTGAAGAAGCGGTTGAATTTCATTTACCTAAGAGAACTTTATCGGATGATGTAAAATTGGATAATATTACTCAACAAAGTATTGATAAATTACAGGATTTGATACAAACTCTTAAAAGTGACCAAACTCAAACAAATCCAAATTATCAAAAATATATAACGAATCCACCGACAACTGAAGAGATATCTGAAAAATTCACTACGCAAAAGGTAGTATTACCAACAATAGTTGAATCAGATAGACCACCTGTAATTGAATTACCTGTATTGAAAGAACCTATTCAAGAGCCAATTTCAGTAGTAGTTGAACCATCGAATAATGATAGAGAAATCGAAAAAGATAGATTAAGAAGATTACAGGAAGAAATGATGTACCTTAATGAAGGAGGTAGAGGAACTAGATTTGAAGTACCTTATGAATCACCATATTCACAACCCACTCCATCCATTAATACCGGTGGAGAACCCATTAATAATGGAGGATATGGTGGAGGTGGACTTACGGTTGAAAGACCATCTAATGATGATTATATAAGAGATTACGAAAGAAGAAATGTTGAAAATATAAACTAAGATGCCAATACCTAATAGAAATGGATACTATACTGGACAACAATTCACAAATGAGTTGGGGGAAAGATACACGTGGGTAGGTAACGAATGGAGACCCGCTGGTAATGATAATTATACACCTGTATCTGCTGCTAGAGAAGTAAATGTAACGTTTAATACTTTTTTAGAAGAAAGCGGTACTCCAGTGCAAGTTAGAGTATTAGTAAATGATTTAGATTGGGAAGATAGTGTTTCAACTAACGGAAAGGTAACAGTAAAATTTTTTGATTACCAAATTATTAATCCTACAAAAATATCATTTATTGGAAACAACGTAAGAACTAAAAAAAATTATGTAATCCAGTGTAGAGTAAATCAAGAAAATGATGTTATTATAAAAGAATTGGGAGAGTTTGAATCAGTTGTTACTCCTTCAATTTCAAGTGTGCCACCCCCATTAGTTCAAACTCCAACAATTGAACCCTCAACTTTTATCGGAGGAGGTGGAGCTGGATCTTTAAGAGAAGTTAATATAAATAATTTTAGAGGCCCAGGATACGGAATCGATCAAGAAGGGGATATGATACAAAGACAAAATATACAATAAAAGTATTTATAATTGATGGAGAAAAGAGAATATTTTATACCACCTAGTAATCAGATTAATTTTCAAATTGATGTTCCATTTGAACAATTATTCACGCGTGCTCAAGAATTACCCTCTCCATTTCTTTCTACATCCGATTTTGTAGCAATTAGAATTGAAAATACACTAAATAAAGATTCAGTAAGAGTTATTGCGGATAAGCAGAGAAACGAAACGGGTCTTTCACTTATACCTTCTCAGGTTTCAACGATAGTAAAAGAATCTCAGCTTTTAAGAGTTCAAAAAGGATCTAAGATATCAATCATTCGAAATGATGCTAGAGCTTACAATATTAGAAGTATAAAGGTTTATGATGAAAATGATATTTTAATAGAAGAATCAACTGCAAACAACTTTGATTTTGAAAACATTGATAGGGACTATAAAATTATTGTAGATAGCTATGAAGTAGTTCAAACAACTGATTTTCCTTCTTTTCTTACTCCAATTAAACAGGCTTATGTTTGGAATGTTGAATATAGCAATGAGTTTTTACTTAAAGTAAATGTATCAAATTCTACTCAATATGTAAGATATTATTTCCCAAATCAAATTGGAAGTGATGAATCAAATTCAAAAAAGGTTTATCCAATAAACAATGAAGTTATTATTAATCTTTCTAATCCTCAAGCTTTAGGTAGATTTGAATTAATAATTTTAGCTGGGAATAATGCGGTAGGTGAAAGAGATGAGGTAAGAACTTTTATAGATGTTGTAAGAGAAATAACTTATGGTGAACCGGATGTTACTCAGATAATTTATGATAGAAACATAGTAGAGGCAGATTTAAGACCTTTAGATTTTAATTTTGAATTTGAGTTACAAAGTGTCAATGCTCAGAGTATAGAAATCTTATTAGGCGAAAATGTTATTTATCGTCTTTATATGCAGAATAATAAAGGTAAAGTTTATTTTAATGCAAAAGATTTATACAATTCATATAAGGATTATTTCAATGAAACCGAAAAGACGTATTTTATAACTTTTGGATTTAGGCCATATTTTCATGGATTTAAAGATATTGTATTTGGTAAAACCGAACAAGTTTCGATTACAGTTCAAAGAACAAAGTTTTTAATAGATAAAGGAACTGCGATTAGGGACATCACTTCAGTATTCACGCAATTATTTTCTGGCGGTGATACTAAAAAAAATTACGAAGATAAAATTATTTTTGAAGATGATAAACATCTTTATTATCAAGTAAGAACATCAGCTGACCAATCTTTTGTCATAACAAATACAGGAATGGATAGATTAACATTCTCTGTAAAAGATGGTAAAGTAGTTGAAACTGAGTTTGAAATAGATAGTGAATCGGGTTCTACGAGAAAGAAAAAAGGTTATCTAGATTATGGTTCACTTGTAGTTAAGTTATTAGAACCACTTCCAGGTAATATTGATTTAAATACGCAAGTTTGGATAAGTAAGCAAATTATTCCAACAATAGTAGAATCAATTGTAATAACAGATGAAGATGATGATAAATGTCTTCCTCTCAGACCAAATTTTGGTACTGATGTAATTAACGAAACTGGTCTACAATATTTTGATGAAATTATATCAAGTGGCAGTTTAACATCTACTCAATTAGTAAATAAATACATTTCTCAAAGTGCATTTAATTTAGAAGATTTACAAATTGATTATACAAGTGGTAGTAATGTAGGAACTGAATATTTTTTAAAGTTTGATAACTTTGTAAATTTTGGTGGAGCTTTAACTAGAATAGAAAATTTCCAATATAAAATTGGAACAATAGAAGATTGGCAAAATAAAATAAATTCAACACTTTATTCTGCAAGTTTACTTTCAACATCTTCAAATTCATTATTAACAAGTGCATCGTATAATGATAAGATTCAAATTATAAAAAACGGTTTTGATGGATTTGAGAAAAAAATGTATGAAGATTTTTCAATCACATCTTCAATTAGTTCATTTTTTACATCTCAATCAATTTACGCTGAAATATATGATAGAGAAAATAAAAATTATTTAGTAAAACATATACCACAGTATATTCAGGAAAGCTCAGATAATGTTGAGTATCTAACCTTTTTGGAAATGATTGGTCAACATTTTGATATTGTTTGGTCTTATATTAATGGTATAAATAGAGTAAAAAAAGTAGAACACAAAGCAGTTGATGGTATAACGGATAAATTAGTATATGAATTATTGGAATCATTTGGATGGGATCCTAAAAATCCATTTGAAGGAAAACAATTATGGAATTATGCATTTGGATTAAATGATGATAATTCATCATCAGTAAATACAAATAGTATTGGAAATAATGTAGTTAGTTCATACACACCGGATGCAGCCAAAAAACAAGTTTGGAGAAGAATTCTTAATAACTTACCTTATCTTTTAAAACATAAAGGTACTAGAAAATCAATAAATGCAATTTTATCTTGCTATGGTGTACCTTCTTCGTTATTGACAATAATTGAATTTGGTGGGCCTTCAAACACCCCATCTGAAACAAATAAGTTTACTTATGAAGATAGAAGTGCAGTTTTAAATGTAAGTGGAAGTGATTATCTTAGATTACCTTGGATAAATGGAATACCTGATGCTGTTCAAATTAGATTTAAGACAACTAATAAAGTTGAATCGGAAATACTAAGAGGAGTTTCTGGAAGTAATTATTGGAAGGTTAGTATTGAACCAACTGGAAGTGCTTTATTTGGAAATCTTAATTTTGAATTAGTAAATGATAGAGTTTATGTTGATATTCTAGATTTAGAAGTAACATCCTCATACACAAGTAGTGTGAGTATAAATAACATACCTCTTTATGATGGAGAATTTAAATTTCTTACCGTTCAAAAAACATCAGGAACAGAATCTGGTTTATTATATGATACATACACAATTGATGTAAGAGAATCGATTAATGATAGAATCAAATTAAATAAAAGTGCATCTCTAACATTGCAGGTATCATCATCTAATGCATTAAGTGATACAAATGTTTATTATTCAGGCTCAGCGTGGGATTATGATTCTACTTTATACATAAATGGAAGTGGTTCAAATGGTTTAGTTGGTTCTATTGATGAATTTAGATTATGGAATGTGGCGTTGTCATCATCGGTGATATCATCTCATACTCTAAATCCAGATGTAATATTTGGTAATCACGTATCATCTTCAACTGATGACCTTTTATTCCGTTTAGATTTTGAATACCCTAAGAACCTTTATTTAACTGCTTCTATTAAAAATGTTGCACCTGTAACACAATCGTATTGGGGAGGAGCTACCGCTAGTATAAATTCAAACTATACCGGTTCAAATACATATCCATATCAATATGAGAGTTACGAAAGATTTGTAACCGCTGAAGTACCTCAAATTGGATTTGTTGGAAAAGATAAAGTAAGACTTGAAGATATTGAATTAGTTGGGCAATTATCATATAAACAAAGGGCAACTAAAAAGGCTTTTGATAGAGCACCAATTGATTCAAATAGATTAGGATTGTTTTTCTCTCCGGTAAAAGAATTGAATTTAGATATTCTTCGTTCTTTAGGAGCAATAAATATCGGTGATTACATAGGAGATTGGAATGATGAATATGGAAAAGATTCATATCCAAATTTAGTAGAATTAAGAAACTATTATTTCCAAAGAACAAATTTAGATTTTGAACAATATATTAGGTTAATTAAATCAGTTGATAAATCTTTATTTGATATGTTAGAACAGGTTATTCCTGCGAGAGCTAATGTATCAAAGGGAATTTTAATAGAACCTTCTTTATTAGATAGAAGTAAAATTAAAATAAATAAACCTGTTGCAGAAAATATATACTATTCAGCATCATTTGATTTAACAAGTACTCAGAATATTACATCTGAAGTTCCTTATTTTACAGGAAGTTTAGATATGGAATCGGGAGTGATTTTAGAGGGAAGTACTCCATTTTATTCATCTTCTTATAGTGTGGATAATTTGGTAAATGTAGAATCATCTTATCTTTATTTCACTGGAAGTGATTCCATAATAAGTGATGAAATGGTAAGCGGGGATATAGTTTACAATTCCGGTTCAACTATGGGAGGAATTGAAATTATTATTGATGCGGGATTACAAAATCCTACAATTTTAGGTGAGTATGATTTGGAAAATTCATATCAACAGGTTGGAAACGATCCAGAATCTCCGTTTAGTTTAGGATTTGGATTATTTGGCGAAAAAGGAGCTTTGGATAGAACTTATTTCAGAAACGATGGAACATTGGTATTAACACAAAGGTATAACGCATACTTATTGACAATAAGATATGGTAGATATGTACCAAAGAGAGTTCCTGCTAATGGAGTATCTTCATCTTTATATAACACTCAAAAATTAGGAGCCAATGATAAAATTGAAGTTGAATTGGTTTATAGATATGAAAAGAAATTAGTTTTGATAAGTCCGTTCGATGAAAAAGCGGCTAACGCTTTTAGAAGTCCAACTGCACATTCGTTCTATACTGATATAGTGGCTGCATTAGGAGTATATCCTTATGGTAAAGGTATTGTGACTGCAATTGAAATATTTGATGGATATACATCTGGACACTATCGAAATACTAAAGATACTTCTAGAGGATTAGAAAATAGTTTTTATGAAGGTTCAAAGCAAACTTCATTGACAACAATCGATGGTACATCGGCGGTTGAAGTGTTTGTAACTAATCCAAATAGATTAAGAGTTGCGGCTTCCGGTAGAGGTTCTGGTGAACCAATTTTGGAAGTTGATTAAAAAAAAGTAATAAAACTTAAAGGTTATATATTTATTATTAAAAAAGACCAAAACATTATAAAATGGCTTACTTAGATAATTCAGAAATCATCGTAGATGCTATCCTTACAAAAAAGGGTAGAGAAAAGTTAGCAGCAGGTCAATCTTTAAATATCACTCAATTCGCATTGGGAGATGATGAGATTGATTACCAATTATATGATGCAGCTCACCCAAAAGGTTCTGCGTATTATGATGCTGCAATTAAAGCAATTCCTATTTTGGAAGCATCTCCAGATGAAACACAAGTTCTTAGATATAAACTTGTAACACTACCAAAAGGAACAACAAAAATACCTCAGGTATCAATCAGCATGACAGCGATTACTACCAATCAACAAAGAGGTAAAGTTACTATAACACCAACAACTTCACCAGCGGGTAATTTAACTTCTGGTTATACGGCGGTATTGGCAGATAAAACTGCAGGAACATTAGTAGGATTGGGAGTTGCTGCGGCTGGACAGATTTCAGTTAGTGATTCAATAGCAGCAACTGCAGATGTAAAGAGAGGAGCTACTTTTGAATTTATTCCTAACCCTGCACTTACTGCAACAGTTGTAACAACTTTGACAGTTTATGGAAACGAAACCGGAGGTTCAGTTTCTATTCCTGTGACAGTAAACTATGTAGCATAAAAAAATTAAAATAGAAAATGGCACAAATTACAGGAGCACAAGGAGCAGCAGTAACACAACAATTATCCCAATATCTTATTGATAATGCGGGGGTTATTGATGCAACTGCGATTGCAAACATAATCAACAACGCATTACCTCCTAATGAAAGATTAGGTGTAGCGAGTGGTGGTGTATTATCTCAAGGAATATTTAAGAAGTTTGGTGAATTTGATAAAATTTCAAATAAAATTGAAGTTGTAACTGAAGGTTTATGGAGTAATGGAAGTGGTAGCTTAGATTCAACAATAGCAACTGGATCTACTTCAACAATTGCAGGTCATAGCGGTTCAGATGCATCTAAGTATTATATTAATGTTTATTTGACTGGTTCTAACACCGGTTCATCTGCACCAGTTGAGTTCGCTATTGCTTATGGGCATAAATATGGTAGTGGTTCAGTACAATTAACCACATCGGATTCCGCTTTATTACCAACAAAAGCTATTTATTCTCAGTATAGAATACTATTAAATGATAACTTTGAGGGTGAAGCAGATGAATTCTTTACAGTATATTCATCATCAATTGAAGATGGATATTCAATAGACCACGCTTATGTTATTAATTTAGCAAGAGCAAGATATAGACAACAAGCTGATGCTGGAAACTTAACACTTTCAATTTCCGGTTCGACAAGAACAATTACATTAATTGATGATAGTGGTAAGAAATTTTCTGATAAAGAAGGTAAGGCAGGAACTGTATTTAATATAGTTTCCGGTTCAACTAATTTGGGAACTGAAGCGAGTGCAACTATCAATACATATACCGCATCAAATGCACAGGGATTTGGTAAATTTTATCCGAAATTGGGTATTATTTTGCTGAACCCAACTGCAATTGCAGCTGCAGCCGGTGATATATTATTACCATCGACAGCATCTGCACCTTCTGTTGAAACGTATAATCATAATAAATTATTCAATGCAATTAAAGGTGGTGGTGATTTTGAAATGAGAAGAACTGAAAACGTATCAACTCAACACTTCTTTGTAAGAGCAACAAATAGAGAATTTAACTTCTCTAATAATCCTACATTTGTAAGTGGTTCAGATGGTACATTTAGAGAACCTTCATTTGAATCTGATCCGAAAACATATATAACATCAGTTGGTTTATTCAACGATGCTAATGAACTTATGGCTGTGGCTAAAACTTCACAACCAATAGCAAAATCCTTCGATAAGGAGGTATTAATTAAGGTAAAACTTGATTTTTAAATTTAATTTTTAAACCTTAATTTTAAATAACCCGCTTCGGCGGGTTTTTTATTATTGTATATTTATAGGTGATATGTTTAAATCCATCCAAAAATCAGATATTACAATTAGACCATTTAAAGTCTATAAAAACTGGACTTTAGATCATACGACTGTTCCTATTCGTGCGGTTGAACATCTATCGGGATCTTTTGAAAATAATGAAAATAGAGAAGTAGGGGGGTTTAAAGAATACTCTTTATATAAGGGAGTAAAACAACTTTTTTATTCAAATTCTGCAAAACAAGTAGGAGTTGTTACAAATTGGAATGCTAGAAAGCATAATGCTAATCAAATAAAAAGATATGAGATAAATCTATCTTCTAATTTAGCAACACCTGTAACATCATCATATTCGAATTATTATTCTCAATCCGAAAGAAAGTATATAAATGAATTTCAGCAATTTTTAGACCAAAACAATTATTATGTAAATGATACGGGTGTAATATTTGAGGGTAAATTTACCGATGTTACAAAGGTTTATGGTGTGATGGATAATTATGCTTCATACACAGAGAGGGTTTTGGGAGATAGATTTTTAATGTGGAGTATTCCTCAGAGGTATGTTGGGGAAGGTATAAAGCCTAATTCATTAAGAATACAAAACTATACCACGAATGATTTAATTACAGATGATGGTAAGGGTAATTTAGTATTCGATGGTAAGAATTTTGTTGAAGTAACTGCAATTGATATTGAAAATGATACCATTACTTTTTTAATGAATGATGGTATATCCTATACAATGGATTTAATATCCTTTAATGCAGGTGATGAAGAAAGTAATACACCAGGAAGTTTTGTAGTAAGTTATAATGGAAGTCCAAATGCATCAACTGAAATATTTAGTTACGATATTCAGAGTAATAATTTATATGCCGTAGGTACATTTAATTTTCCATTAGAATTAAGTAGATACAATGGAGCGAGTACAATAGGTAATATATTTTACTCAAATGGTATAATCATACTTACTTATGGGGTTGAAAGATATAGAGACACATTAGAAGAGGGTGAAAACTATAATTTTGGCGATGATGATAATTGGGATATGAGATTCCAATCTACTAAAACTATCTATGAAAATGAAGTATTTTTGGAAATAAATCCAAATGAATTTAACTACTCAACTAATCCATCTGCAACTAAATTTTATAACGGAGATGTTTATGTAAGAAAATACATTCCATTTACACCAGGAAGTGTAACTTCTCCTACTAATGAATATAATTTAGATTTTAGATTAGTATCTGATTTTGATGGTACTACTAAGATAGGGTTTGATGAATATGAATACAGCTCATCAATAGACCCAACTGGTTCATATTTAGCACCTTATGTTACAACAATAGGTTTATATGATGAAAATTATGATATGGTTGCGGTGGCAAAAATACCATCTAAACCTAAATCAACTCCGGATTATCCAATCAATTTCGTTATTCGTTTCGATACTTAATATTTATATAAAACAAAGACAAAATGGCACAACTAATAGACTTGTACAAAGATTCAAAACTTGCTGAAAAGAATGCACCAAACCAAAAAGTTGATTTTATTAAAACTAAGGTTGGAGGAGCAATCGCAGTAAAGGGATTTACTTCAAAAGCATTAATAGGTAATACAGACTATAATTTAGAAGAAAGAGTGTTATCAGCAGCAAGAAAGGGACAGGCTGACTTAACAAAATATACTGATACAATAAAACGATAATAATCGATACGGTTACGTTATGTGGAAATACAAAGAAAGTATAATCTCTGATATATCTCAGATTCCTGAGGGAGCATTTGGGTTTGTATATGAGGTAGTATATCTCCCATCTGGGAAACGATATGTTGGTAGGAAACAACTTATATCAATAACCACAAAAGCATTGGGCAAAAGGGAGATATCAGAGCTTACTGATAAAAGAGCGAGTAAAAAAAAGAAAGTTCAAAAGGAGAGTGATTGGAAAACATACTATGGTTCTCACTCTGAAATTAAACAGCTTATTAAAGAAGGGAAACAGGAAGAATTTGAGAGAACAATTCTTCAATTTGCATATTCTCCAAAGCATCTTACATACTTAGAAACAAAGTACTTATTTTCATTAGAAGTATTAGAAAATTCGGATTTGTATTTCAATGATAATATTTTAGGAAAATTTTTTAGAAAAGATATACCATCTAAATGACAAACTTATTATTGAATTTTGGTTGTTCTTTTACCTATGGAGAGGGATTAGAGTTTCATTATTGGAAGGAAAATTATCCTAAAACCTTTGAATTATATAGAAATAAGGTAACATACTATCCATCGAGTTTAATAATGATTTCTTTGGAGGAATTGATTGCTTACCGAGAAAAAAATAGATATTCTGGCATTTTAAAGAATTTTTTAAACTTAAATTTATTAGGTAAAAGTGAGAATGGTGGGAACAATTATAGAAATATTGAAAGACTCGAACTTTTAATCAATTACTTAAAAATAGAAACTAATTATGTTCCAAAATATTGCGTGTTTCAGTTTACAAATATAATAAGGGATATATTAGAATTCACACATAATCCGCATGGATATGATATAGGAGATGATGGGGTGAAGTGGCTAGGTGCTGAAAAGAAAAAAGAGGTTGTTGAAAGTCTTAACTTATTAGATGACCCAATGCGAAGAACAAGTATAAATCAAACAGTGGCAGATGTATTCTTTGTAGTATTCGGTAGATTAATTGAAAATTTTAGAGTATTGGAATCTATGGGGTGTAAGTGTGTATTTTTTATGGGATTAGAAGATTTCTATTCATATCATTTAGTGGAGAGTACTATAAAGACAAACGAATTTTATATGCCAATTATTTTTAATGGACACGAATATAGAAGTTGGGATGCTATGAACAAAGATTGTTATCTAACCCTTAAGCAAAATATTGGAGTAAATGATGATCATCCTTGTTTAGATTCACATAAATGGTTAGCTAACCAACTATATAAGAAATATCTTCAGCTTACAAAATAGTATAGATGAAAAAACTTTATCTATTTGGCGATTCTTTTTCAATGATAGATACAACCCTGAAAGAATATAACCAAAAATATTTGGAAGTTAATGCTCATTATTCAATTTCAAATGAGCATATTATAAAATTAGCAAAGTTAAAATTAATAAAATTAATAAAAGAGGGTGCAAGAAATTGTAATATTCTTATTCAATTGACCGTGCCAAACCGTATGTTGGTTATCAGTAGTGATAAGTTAAAACATTCAATTACAAATCCAGCAAATCTTTCATATTCATACGACCATCTTCTATTTTCGGATTTAGATATCTTTGAAAAGGATATGTATTCAACTTTGTATCCATACACATCAATAGAAAAAGATTTTGCTTTTAAAAATTTATTTGTCCCATATCAAACCCTAATTGTAGAAAATAATCATAGAAAACTAATTAAAGATTGGCAAACTGAATTAGAACTTTTAATTTTATTAGGTAAATCGAATGATATTAATGTTGAATTTTTTTATTATACAAATGATTATGATGTGATTCTTAATAAATTTGAGGCCGGGTTACACATTAGATTCGGAGAATATCATAGTTTGGAAACTTTCTTAAAGAAAAATTTTGATTATTCATATTTTTTTTCTAAATTAGATAAACATTTTAACCAAAATGGGATATTTTGGTATTTAAAGCTTCTTAAAGAAAGATATGATTTCTGAAATTGATAAACAATTTGTAAAGAATAAAATTGATGATGTTTTAGGAGGTGGAAGAAATTTGGGCAAAGATGAGATTCAATATTATTGCCCCTTTTGCTCACACCACAAACCTAAACTGCAAGTCAATTTAGAATCTCAAAAATGGAGATGTTGGGTATGTGATTCCAAAGGTAAAAAAATATACACTCTTCTTCGTAAATTGCAAGTCGATAGAGAAGTAATAGTAAAGGTTAATACTATTTACAATGAAGCAAATATTGGTGGAGATGTAAGAGATGAAGAACAAATTGAACTAAAATTACCTTCTGAATATAAAACCATTTTAGATAACCAGCACATTATAGAATATAAAGTTGCATATAACTATCTTAGAAAAAGGGGTATAAGTGATAATGATATTCTTAAACACCGAATAGGTTATTGCGATAGTGGGTTATACAAAGGTAGGGTTATTATACCATCTTATGATTCAGATAGCAGATTAAATTTCTTTATAGCTAGAAGTATCTATCCCAATGAAAATATGAAGTATAAGAATCCTCCTGTATCAAAAAATATAATTGGATTTGATTCAACTATAAATTGGGATATGCCTATAACACTTTGTGAAGGGGCATTTGATGCAATTGCAATTAAAAGAAATGCAGTGCCTATTTTTGGTAAAACTCTTCCCAAAGTTTTAAGTGATAAGATTCTAACAAAAAAACCATCAGTTAATATTGTATTGGATAAAGATGCTATGGGAGATGCTGTTAAGCATTATCAATATCTAACTAATAATGGAATTGATTGTAAAATAATAACTCTGAATGGGAAAGACCCTTCGGAAATGGGATTTACCGAAGTAACAAAACAAATAGAAACAAATACAACTTCATCATTTGAAGATTTAATAAAACTTAAACTATCATTATAAAATGGATACTAATACATCGTATAAATTTGCATTGGGTACAATTCTAATCATAGGAATTATTGCAATTGCTTTAAGCATGAACCACAATAAAGAAAATATAACAACCGCTGAAAAAAGTTATTTAGTTAAATTGGAACAAATTGATTCTTTACAAGATGTAATTGATTCTCTACAAACTGAATTGAAATTTCAAGACGATGGGTTTGATACTAAGGAAAATAGATACGAAGATATTATTAGTGAATATGAAATTGGATTATCTTATTTAAAAGATTATCATCCGGCTGCATATAAAGATTTTCATCGTATAATTGGAATGAGAGAAAGATATAGTAGAAATTTGGATAGAGAAAATAAAGAAAGGTTAAAAATGAATAAAGATGAATAACATAGATAAATCATATCAAAATTTACTACAAGATATTTTAGATAATGGTATTCAGAAAGGTGATAGAACTGGAACTGGAACTATATCAGTATTTGGTAGACAGATTCGCCACAAAATGAGCGAAGGGTTTCCTTTGCTTACTACAAAGAAGATGGCATGGAAAACTATGGTGACAGAACTCCTATGGTTTTTAAGAGGTGATACTAACATCAAATATTTAGTTGATAATGGGTGTCATATTTGGGATGGAGATGCATACAAACGATATGAAAGAGTTTGGAATTGGGATTTAGATGAACCCCTACCAATGAAAGATTTTATTGAAAGAATAAAAACCGATGATGAATTCGCTAAGATATGGGGTGAATTGGGGCCAATTTATGGTAAACAATGGAGAGATTGGAATGGGATAAACCAAATCCAAAACTTAATCAACGAACTTAAAACAAATCCTGATAGTAGAAGATTGATGGTAAATGCTTGGAATGTAGGTGAGTTAAACGAAATGGTTTTACCGCCTTGTCATTATGGATTTCAAGTTTATACAAGACCATCTACACGAGATGAGAAAATAGTAAATCCCGGTAAGTATCATACAATATCTTTAATGTGGAATCAAAGAAGTGTGGATACATTTTTAGGATTACCATTTAATATTGCTTCTTATGGATTATTATTAGAAATGATTGCAGATGAAGTACAAATGATACCCGATGAATTGATCGGTAATTTAGGTGATACTCATTTATATTTAAACCATATTGAACAGGCTAAAGAACAAATTAGTAGAACTCCTTATCAGTTACCAACAGTTCATGTAAGAGGTGGAATGGAATCATTTATGCCAGATGATATTATTTTAGAAAATTATATATCACATCCAACGATAAAAGCACCCTTAAGTAATTGATATGTTAATTCATATAACACCCGATGAATTAGAAGAGGAGTTTAGAGATAGTTGGAGAATGGGGTTTATATCCCAACCATCTATTGATTATGCTGATAATGCAATCTATGCGGTGTTTGAAGGAAAACAAGTAATTATATTTAGATTTAAGAATTATGGTTTTATAAACGATAATCGATATAATACCTATGATATTTCAGCGGGTAAGGCCGGTATAACAATAAAAATAAAAAGGAATGGCATTTAAACCAATCAAAGTAAATAAAAATTGGGGATATGAATTATGGATTCATAATGATGAGCAGTATTGTGGTAAATTGTTAGTTTTTCCCAATGAAGGAAATCGATTCTCAATGCATTATCACATGATTAAAAATGAAACGTGGTATGTTCAGAAAGGAGCATTTGAATTTCATTGGATTGATACTGATGAAGCAAAACTACATAAAGAAATTCTTAATGTTGGAGAGTGTGTTTATATAGATAGAGGTAAGCCTCATCAACTAATCGCATTAGAGCCTGAATCGATAGTATTTGAAGTATCAACTCAACACTTCGATGATGATAGTTACCGAATTTACCGAAATAATCCAAACGATTTATTATGACATACATAACAGCACACCTTCCATCATTAGAAGATTTAAAAAGGCAATTAGAACAAGATCCCGACAAATTAAGGATATATGCAAAATATATGGGATATGAAGGCCCTTCGGAATCAATGGATTATTTAGAAGTTAAATTAAAAGAATATTTCGAAGCTAAAAAATTAGAAAAATAATTTGGATATATCCCATTTTTTTCGTATCTTTACACTAAGAAATATACTATGATCAAGTTAGATAATGTTAAATACATCTATCACTTAGCCGATTTGCATATTCGTAATCTAAAAAGGCATAAGGAGTATAGAGAAGTATTAAATAAATTTTTATCCGATGTGGATTCTCAAAATTTAGAGGATTCCATAATCTACTTAGCGGGTGATATTGCTCACGCTAAAACTGAAATGTCTCCAGAATTAGTTAGAGAAATCACTTGGTTTTTTACTGAGTGTGCAAAAAGGAGACCTACATTTGTTATCACAGGAAATCACGATTGTAACCTAAACAATAAAGACCGTTTAGATGTTCTTACTCCTATATGTGATAATCTTTCACTTCCAAATTTAGTTTATTTAAGAGATACCGGTGTATATCAAATCACCGATGATATAACTTTTACTGTTTACTCAATTTTAGATAAAAAAGAAAATTGGCCTAAAGGTAAAGATGTAAATGGTAATAAGAAAATTTGTTTCTTTCACGGGCCTGTTGATGCGGCAAAAACTGATATTGGTTATGTGGTATCTTCTCACAATTTCACACCCGATATGTTTGATGGGTTTGATATGGTGTTAATGGGAGATATTCACAAAAGACAAGTTGTTCAACAAAGAGATAAAGCAAATGGGAAACCGATAGTAGTTTATGCCGGTTCAACTGTCCAACAAAATCACGGAGAATACTTAGAGAATCATGGTTATCTTCTTTGGAATGTAGAAACCGAAACATTTGAAGAATTTAACATTCATAATGATTATGGATATCTAACTATTGATGTTGTAAATGGAGTGATTCCACAATGGGTTAAAGATGAAATTGGAACTAAATTACCTAAACAACCTAGATTAAGAGTTCGTTTCTCTGATACTGAAGTAAGTGATATTAAATTAGTATCAGCTGAATTACAACAAATGTTTAAGGTAAACGAAATTACAATTACCAAACAGGATACTCTTAATTCACTTAAATCAAAGAACCGAAACGCTAGAAACTTAGCGGGTAATGTTAAAGACCCAAATGTTCAGAATGGATTGATTAGAGAATATTTGGAAAGGCAGTTTTTATTAGATGATCAAACATTGGATAAGATTGTTGAAATAAACAATAAGGTAAATCTTAAAATTACACATGAGGATACCGATAATATCCTTTGGATTCCCAAATCATTTGAATTCAGTAATATGTTTTCTTATGGTGAAGGTAATAAAATAAATTTTGAAAACGCAAGGGGTATCATAGGATTATTCGCACCAAACACTCAGGGTAAATCATCTCTATTTGATTCACTTTCATTTTGCATTTTTGATAAGTGTAGTAGAGCATTTAAGGCTACTCACATTATGAATAATCAAAAAGATACATTCAGTTGTAAATTCAATTTTGAAATTGATGCAGTGGATTATTTTATTGAAAGAGAAGCTCATACTACAAAGGGTGGTAATGTAAAGGTAAATGTAAACTTTTATAGAATAGTGGATGGTGTAGAAGAATCTTTAAATGGTGAGGAGAGAAGAGATACAAATGATATCATTCGCAAATACTTAGGTACTTATGAAGACTTTGTAATGACGTCTTTATCATTGCAGGGTAATAATGCATTATTCATTGATAAATCGCAATCAGAAAGAAAAGATATTCTTGCTCAATATATTGGTGTAAATGTATTTGATAAGTTATTTGATGTAGTAAACGAAGATAACAAAGAGGCATCCATATTATTAAAGAACTTTAAGAAAGATGATTTTTCACAAAGATTAGCAGAATTAGAAAGTACTATATCACAAGGAGAAAATAAATTCGATTTATTAGTTGAAGAGAAAGAAGATTTAGAATCTGATAAAACTGAAATAGAAAAAAAATTATCTAATTTAGAATCTCAAATTATACAAACAACTCTTACATTAGATTTAGATGAAGAAACTAAAAAATTAAACTTATTCACTTCATCGTTGGCATCTCATACCACTAAGTTGGAAAAGATGGAAACCCAACTTACTCAAGCGGAAGGTATAGTATTAGAATTGATAGAACAAGAAAAGATTTTATCTAAATTTACTATTGGAGACGACGTTATAGATATTGAAACCGCTTATTCGGATTATAAATCTAAGAAATCCGATTTGATAGAAGCTGAGAAGGTTCACTCAAATGCTAAAATTTATTTGAATAGTGCAAATGAAAAAATTCAACATTTAGAAAATCACAAATATGATCCTAATTGTGAATTTTGTTGTGATAATGCATTCGTAAAAGATGCAATGAATGCTAAGAATTCATTACCTCAATTAGAATTAATTGTAGAAGAGGCAATGAATGATGTAAGTGGTATTCTCCAAACATTACAAATATTGGATGGTATAGAAGAAGCATATAAATCATACCAAACGAAAAATAAAGAAATAAATGATTCCAAAACATTAGTTAGTAGAATTAAAGAACAAATATCTAAAACTAAATTGGATATTAGGGATTGTGAAGATGGTATTAAACTATCAACTGCTAACATTGAGGAGTATCATAAGAATAAAGAGCAAATTGAAACAAATAAACAACTTCGTAAGAATATTGCTGATACTAAACAAATAGTAGAGGGTATTAAGAAAGAGTTGAAAAGAAAGGGAGATGAAATATTAGATATCAATACTACTATTTCAAAAGCTAGACAGGAGAAGACAACGATTGAAGATAATATCGCTAAGATTAAAGAATTAGAGGAAACCAATAAATTATACGAATACTATTTAGATGCGGTAAAAAGAGATGGTATTTCTTATGAGTTGATTTCTAAAACACTCCCATCTATTGAAGGTGAGATTAATAACATTTTAGGTCAAATAGTAGAGTTCAGTATGAACTTACAAATGGATGGTAAGAATGTAAATGCTTATATCAATTATGGAGATAGTAGGAAGTGGCCTTTGGAGATGTGTAGTGGTATGGAGAAGTTTATTAGTGGATTGGCTATAAGGGTTGCATTAATCAATATTTGTAACCTACCACGTCCAAACTTCTTAGTAATTGATGAGGGATTCGGTACATTGGATAGTGAGAATTTACAATCACTATTTATGGCTTTTGCTTATCTAAAAACTCAATTTGAATTTGTGATTGTAATTTCACATATTGATTCTATGAGAGATGTGGTGGATACTCTTTTAGAAATTAAGAAAGATAACGGATTTAGTTCTGTTAAGTTTTAACTCTTTCCGCCGGTAGTATATTTCTAACTTTTGAAGTGGTTCGTATTTTTTCTTTAATTAGATTAGATACGAACCTACTCATTTTGTAACCTCTCTCATCACAATACTCTTTTAATGCAGTATGAACCTCTTTTGGGAGTTGTAACATAGCATATTGTTCTGATTTCTTTATCATTCTTTAGATTTCTTTAGTTTTTACTTATATAAATACATATAAGAGATATTTATTTTTGAATAAGAATTTAGAAATGTCTAGAATAAAAAAAACTTCCCCACTACTTAATTTATCAAACTTTCAAACTTTTATAGTTGATAATAATCCCCTTTCTCAGTATTTTAAAATTTCCGAATTAGGAGATTTATTTACTGCGGGTAAAAATGGTTTTTTAATAGAGGGTTCTACATTTCTTAAACCATCTACTGAAATTAAAATTGAAGTATTAGATACCGAAGGTAATCCATTATTTGTTGAACCAGGTGAAGGTATTCCAGAATATTATGAAGGGTTATCCAAATTAATTGGTGTATATGTTTACGAAGATACTCCAATTGGAATTGGTAAAATTACAATTTTAGGGGAATTAGATACGTGGTTAGATGAAAATGGATTTCCACAACCTATACCTGAAGATTGGGCTGGAATTTATAACGTTAAATGGGAGAGAGATATTAAAATTAATAAAAATATCCCCAACGAAACTAGAGTTAGGTTTGTAAGAAGACCTGAGGTAATTATTGAAGAATTAAATGAAAGTTTTTATTCTAGAAATTTAGTAAATGCAACTCAAACAGATGGATTAGTAAGAGGTATTGCTTTAACTCCAACAGAAGGAACTACTTTAAGAGGATATAGGGGTGGTATAAGATACTTAGTACAAAAACAAAGTGGTGGATTTTTTGATGGTGGAAATTTTATTTCAGTAACAGGAACAGGAATTCAAAACGCGGAAATAGTTGAATATCTTAATAGTAGCTCAGTTGTTGTAGCAACACCATTTACTTCATCAGATGGATTGGTTTCGAATTTTAGTGGTAAAAATTATTCATTATCATATCAGTATAATCAGAATCCAGTTGCATCATCAATATTAGGTTCGTTTGGTAGATTTGAAATTAATCAACTCCAAACTTTTGTAGGAGATGTAGAGAGAATAAAAGTATTTAAAAAATCAAGAGCATCGAATGTTGACTATGAAGTAATTCAGGATACTAGAGTTGAATCATCTGAAATACTCACTGCAATAGTTTCTGGTTCAGCGATTGATGTTGGTCATTTTAGTGCATCTTATGAAAACGGTCAAAGTTGGAATTCATTTTGGACTACACAAAGTAATGCGGGGGATATATTAGATTCTTCAAAAATTTATAGAGCAGTAAAACTTAGAAATAATAGATTATCAACTAATTTAGGAGATGATATTAGATTAGAAAGTGGTAGTGAGTATGCATTAGAGTTTTACAACTATTACGATACTTCTTCAAATAATCCAAATGATAAATTAAATGTTTACCTAACAAGTACTCTACGAAGTGGAAGTGGTATTTCAAATTATTATCTAACACAAAGTTTAGCAGTCTTAACTGGTTCAAATGAATTTAGAAGTGCAAATAAAAGAGTATATAATTTTGTACCCCCTATAACTGATAATTGGGCAATAAATTTTGAATCATCTAATACAACTTCTAATTCATATTGGCATGTTGGAAGTGTTAGTTTAAAAGCTGCGCATGAATTAGGGTTTTCACCTGATGAATTCAATTTTATAATTCCTATTGATAGAGATTTAGAAAGGGAAACTTTTGATTTTAAATTTGAGTTTTTCGATATTAATAACAATTATGTTCCAATTACGGTAACAAGTGCAAAAACATTTCAAAGTGGTAATATTGGATTAATTGATAAAAATATAATAATCGACACCGATAAACAATTTTTTAATTTTTCATCATCACTAGAAGGTTCTCCCATAGATCAAACAATTAATATTACCGGAACTAAAAACCGAATATTAGGAAATCTCTTAATTACATCACAGGCATTTGATACCGGAGGAATCGAAATACCTGCAGCAACATATTCAAATGCAGGATACTCTTATCCAGGTGCATTATCAAATTATAACGAAGATATATATAGTTTGTCCGCATCTTTAAGTATTGCAAGTTTTACAGGCTCGCTTCATACATCTTCATTAGTTGATAGAATAACATATACATTAACGGAAGTTGAATCGGTTCAGCCATTTATTAAAAGATTTACAATTAATAGATTAGTAGCAGGAGCAAGTGGTGTAAATGGAGATGATGCAAGAATCTTGACTGTTTCTGCAAATACAAACCAATTTATTTATGAACCAACTGGGCCAGGATTAAAACCATCTGGTCAAATTATTCTTATAGATGTAAGAAAGCAAAATTTAGTTTCCGGTTCTTTAACCGTAAATTCTGGATCTGGAGTTCCTGCACTTACTTTATTATCTTCTGATGTAAATGGTGTAACTACATTTAGATTAAATGGAAGTGCATATTCACACTCATTAGGTGAAAGGATTTATGCGTTTACTGGTTCGGATGAATTCTTAAATACTTATTCTGATTCAGTTAAAATTACACCCGTACTAAATTTTGATGGTATATCGGTTGTATTAACAAATGAATCATCAACCTTTCCTGCAAAATCAACTGGAGATATAATTCAAACCTCAGATTTAGCATTAGGTAGTGGTAGTGTAATAATGACAATTAATTCTGCATCTATTGCATATACTGCTAGTGCCCAATTAGGAGCTAATAGATTTACAATACTAAGCCAAACTGCTAGTGGAGTTACTGCAAATGCAATCTCATCAACATCGGCGAGTTATTCTATAAGTGGATTTCCAAACACCGCTGATTCTGGTTCATTGGAATTGGCAATACGATATAAAGCGGGTGATAATTCTACAACTGCTGATTTTAGAAAATTTGTAACATATACTAAGGCAAAAAAAGCTGCTCCGGTATTAGAATTTATAATCGGAAATAATAATCAATCAACTGATGCAAAATCGACCGGTGAACAAATTGGTGCATTTGCAAATTCTTCTTTGGTAGTAAAAGAACAATATAATGGAAGTGCTACTTTTTTAAATTTAGCGGGAGCTCCAACAATCAATAGTAGTTCTGCTTTTACTACTATAACTAAAACCGCAACTTTACTTACCTATCCAACAATGGCAAGTGGGACTGATTCAGTTGAATTATCAGTTACGGGATCAGTAGTTGATTCAGAGGGAGTTAGTAGAACTGTTTTTGGAAATGTATCTTTAACAAAATTAAAAAAAGCGGCACCCGTTTTGGAATTTGTAATAAGCAATAATAATCAATCAGCTGATGCAAAATCAACTGGAGTACAATTAACTTCGTTTAGTGACTCAACGCTTTCAGTAAGAGAAATATATAATGGTTCAACTTCTAACTTAACATTATCAGCTGCCCCAACAATTAATAGTAGTTCTGCTTTTACTACTATTACAAAAAGTGCAACTTTATTATCATATCCTTCAATGGCGAGTGGAACAAACTCGGTAGAATTATTTGTGACTGGTTCAGTAACTGATAGTGAAGGAAGTAGTAGAATAGTATATGGAGGAGTTTCACTTACAAAAGTTAAAAAGGCCGCACCATCTGTTATCCTTACTGCAACTCCTCAAACACAAACTGTTGCAGCAACATCTGCAAGTGTCCAAACAGGAAATCTTAATACAGTTGCCTTAGATGCATTAGAAGGAACTACATCAGTATTTAATTCGGCATCCATATTGCTGAGTAATTTTACCGGTGGAAGTATTTCAACAAAGACATTAACATTAGGTACAATACCGAATGGTGTACCGGCTGCATCTGCGAGTATAGGAATAAATTATACTGATACTGAAGGAACGATAACCAGTAAAACAATTAATGTATCGGCTGTTAAAGCATTGGCGGGAGCTAGTGGTTCGCAGGGAGATCCTGGTACAAATGGAACAAATGGATTGAGAACTGCTACGGGAATGGTGCATTATCAATTAACATCAACATCCGCTCCATCTAACCCAACCGCAACATCATATACATTTAGTAATGGAACATTTAGTGGATTAACTGCGAATTGGGGGACAGGTGCACCTACTTACGCGAGTGGTAATACTAACAAATATTGGTATTCATTTTTTACCGCTGTTGAAACATCTCCTGGATCTGGAGTTGGTAATGTAACTTTTGGTAACTCAACTCAAGCAATTGGTTTTAGTGGGTTAGTATCATTTACAGGAGCGAATGGGGTAAGTGATGGTTCTAATGCTCTTACTTTTGGGGTAGCTGGTACAACATTGATTAATGGTAGTAATATATCAACTGGAAGGATTACTTCAACGAATATATCTTTACCAGCTGGATTTAATTACGCTAATGGAAAATATGTAAATGCGGGGACTTTAATAAACTTAGATAGTGGAAGTATTCATACTAAAAACTTTTTTATAAGTTCTAGTGGTGATGCGGAATTTAAAGGTAGATTAAGTGCGGTAGGCGGAACTTTTACCGGTGAGTTAGTGGCAGCGAGTGGATATTTTAGTGGTTCTATTGCGGCAACAGATGGTTATATTGGAAATTGGGTTTTGACTGGGCCAACACTATACGCTAGTGCAAATAATAGAAAAGCTCAATTATCAGCAGTAATTCCCTCAATGGAATTTTATAGTGGAAGTAGTTTGGTTGTAGATATAAACGCTAATACTTCATTATCTCCAAAAACAGCTGCAACTATTACTCCATCTCCAACTTCTGCAAATCAAAGTACGGCTTTATCAAATCAAACCTATGCAGCGGTAGCAGGTACTGAATACTACTATTCATCGGCAGAATTTTTAAGTGGAAATACTTCAACATTTTCAATAGGAGCAGGAAGTGCATTAATAGGTAAAACTTGCGCATTAAATGCAACTGTAGGAGGGGCGACTGGAAATAGCTTTGGTGCTTCCGGTGATGATGTTGTTCCTCCTAATAATTTATTATACCAAAGATTTAGTTTTAGTTATGGATTTAGAGTTACTGGGCCTGGTGGACTTTCTCAAGATATTACAACTGCGTATGATGGGAGTACGGTTAGGGGTGGTATAGGGCCATACACTATAAGTCAAACATATACTTCCCAAACTTTATCAACTACGTTTGTTTTGGCTCAAGGTACATACACTATAACTCCAATTTTAACTGGCATATATGCGGGAGCTGTTATGCAAATAGCAGCTCCACCGGCTCTTTTTTCATTAAATATGACCAGTCCATCTTTAAGTTCTATTGAAGCCGCGATTCCTGTATCAAAAACTGAATTAGCTGCTGGAGGTATGCAGGTTGTATTTAGTAGTACAAGATTTATAGAAGTTCAAAGAGCTAACAACTCAGATTTCGTAAGTATTGGAGGTGGATTAACTTGTACAGGAGATGTTACTGCAAATACTTCGGATAGGAGATTAAAAGAGGATATAAGAATTATAGATAGTCCATTAGAAAAAATAGAAAATATACGAGGTGTATTTTTTAAATGGACAAATGAAGCTAAGAAAAAAACTGGAAATGAAACTGATGAGGAACAAGTTGGATTTATAGCACAAGAAGTTAGAGATGTATTACCTCATATTGTAAAACCTGCGCCATTTGATAAAGATATGTCGACTGGAAAATCAATAAGTGGGGAAAATTATTTGACAATCCAATATGAAAAAATAGTTCCGCTGTTATTAGAAGGGATAAAAGAATTGAAAAAAGAAATAGACGAATTAAAAAAGAATAGGTAATGCCGATACCATCATCAGGAGCGATTAAAATGTCTGAAATACGAGATGCGTTGGGTTTAACTCCAGCATCTCCATCTGGTACGTCATTAAGAGAATATAATAGATTAGCAAAAATAGCAACTGGGTTAGCAAAATTTGATACTCCTGATGTAATGTCGGATTTTTATAATTATTCAGGAGCACCAAGTCCTACTCCGAGTCCGACTCCTGCGCCAACTCCTACTCCGAGTCCGACTCCAAGCCCAACGCCATCACCCACACCTGCGCCAACTCCAACTCCGAGTCCAACTCCGAGTCCAACTCCGAGTCCAACACCATCACCTACACCTGCACCAACTTATGCAGCGATAACTGTGACAAATGGAACGGTGACTTGTCTTGGTGGAAAGAGTTATTGGACAACTACTTGGAGTGGAGGTACTGGAAATATGAGTTGGATAGCAATAGGAACTTCTGAATCAAACGCAATTAGTGCAGTGAATGGTATAACTGGAACTAGAGTTAATATAGGTGGAGAACCAAATTATGCTTGGGGGCCAGTTGATAATGGTGATTGGTGGGTAGCTGTTAAAGATAGTGCTGGAAATATCGGTATTAGTACAAAATTAACTCTCGCTTGTGTAGCTCCAACACCTGCACCGACACCTTCGCCTACTCCATCACCGACACCATCTCCTACACCGGCTCCAACACCATCTCCTACGCCGGCTCCAACATACGCTGCAATTTCAGTTATTAATGGGGAACCTGATTGTATTGGTGGTTCAAACTATTGGACAACTACTTGGAGTGGAGGTACGGGAAATATGTCATTTATTGCTTTAGGTACATCTGAATCAAACGCTATTCAGATAGTAAATGGATCTTTACCTGGAAGAATTAGTATAGGCGGTGAGCCAAATTATTCGTGGGGCCCTGTTGCAAACGGAGATTATTGGGTGGCAGTTAGAGATAGCGCGGGTAATGTTGGATTGAGTTCTAAACTAACATTAAGTTGTGTGGCTCCAACTCCATCGCCGACACCATCACCGACACCATCACCTACGCCGGCTCCTTCTACAAATACATTCTTAGTGGCCATTTCAAATGACCTGAATAGTATATGTAGTGTATTAACAACTAGAAGTGTAAGAGCTGAAAACAATGCGGATAATTTAGTAGATGCTGATGGATATGTGTTATATAGAATGCCTCAAAACATTGCATTGACGGGGTATAATTATGTAATGCAAATTGATAGTGGTCAAAGTCCAATAACTAGTATATATAATTTAAATAGTGGAACTGGTGCTGTAAATGGTACTACTGGACAATTCTGTTAAAAAACAAAGATTTATGTTAATAAGAACAATTGATAATTTTTTGAGTGAAGAAGAGTGTTATCATATAATATCACTGATTGATAAAGAGAACCAAAAAAGTACGGTCGTTGGTTATGGTGATACCCCTAGTATAGTAAGTGATTCTAGAACAAGTAGTACATCTAATCTATGTAATTGTGATAAATTAGTTTCTTCAATTAGAGATAGAATCGCGGCTGAACTGAAAATTGATACAATGAATATGGAGCCATTGCAGGGGCAGATGTATAACGTCGGTCAGTATTTTAGAAAACACTATGATTACTTTAATGATAGTGATAGCAATCATATAGGAATAGCTGGAAATAGAGCTTGGACATTTATGATTTATTTAAATGATAATTTTAAAGGGGGTACTACTAATTTTCCAAATTTAGATTTAGAATTCACACCAAAAAGAGGTATGGCAGTGATTTGGCAAAATATGGATAAAAAGGGTAAGTTATATGAAGATTCATTGCACGAAGGAACTGATGTCATTGAAGGTACAAAATATATTATAACTGCTTGGATAAGAGAAAAAAGTATAATACCTAATGGTGAAATTAAAAAAAGCCAGTACGTTTTTAAAAATTTTAAAGATTTACATACTTTTACATCTAATGGATTTTCAAAAATTAAAATTCCACAAAAAAGTTGGGAAATAATACAGGAGATGTATAATAAAGTAAAGGAAAATAAAATACAAGAAATATTTGAAGGAAAGGATAATATAATACCTTCGGATAATGAATCAAATTCATCCGATATTCTTTCAGTAGAAGCAGTTCCTGAATTAAAAAGATTATTGCACAATGAATTATTAGATATTCATAAAGAATGGGCGGGTGCAAATATTGAACCTTCATTTATTTATGGAATAAGAAGTTATAATAAAGGAGCAAGATTATCATTTCATAGGGATAGAATAGAGACACACCACATATCATCAATTGTGTGTGTAGATAAAGAACTGAAAGGTTCGGAAGATTGGGCACTAGATATACAAGGGCATGATGGTGAATGGTATAAAGTTTACTTAAATCCAGGTGAAATGGTATTATATGAATCCGCAAAATGTGAGCATGGTAGGGGGGATGCATTTCAAGGAGAGTATTATAGAAATATGTTTGTACACTATAAGTTATTAGATTATGAGTTTTCAAATAGATAATACTACTAGATTAATAGCCTTTGGTGATAGTTGGACAGCTGGACATGGAGTTGAGTTAGATATTCATTGTAAAGAAGTAATTTCTCCTAATTCATTTATAGATAATTTAAGAATTAGCAATGGTTGGCCTAAACATTTAGCAAATTTATTTAATATTCCTTTCGTAAATTTTGGTTGGTGTAATTTTTCAAATTTAGATATACTTCAAAAAATAAAAGAAAATAAAAATTATTTTGAAAAAAATGATTTAATAATTGTTATGTTAAGTTTTCCATATAGAGGAGAATCAATCCCTAAAAGAGATATTGGTGAAATTATAGGTTTATTAGAAGGATATAATTACTTTTTAATAAATTCATTTTCTAAAAGTTTTTCAAACGAATTAGATGAGGATTTATCAGAATTAAAACTTGATAGATTTCTAGCAAAAGATTTAACAATGAAAGATATTCTTATTGAATATGAAAAAGAATTCAATCAATCCGTATGGGAATATAATTTTAGATTTCCTTATGTGTGGCAATCTACTGATTATGGGGATACTCATCCGAATCATAATGGATACAAAATTATAGCTAAAAAAATTTACGAACTAATATCAGAATATGATAACAATACCTGTAGCCGCACCAACAAACTTATTTAAGTGGCAAACAAGTCTTTTTCAATTTGCTCAACAATGGGTATATGGTGATGTAAAATCTTTTTATGAATCATTAATATTAATTGTTGATAGAAATGATCATAAATTTGTAGTTAAGGAAATAGATTGGAATTTAAGAATCCCATATAAAATAGTAAGAGGAATTCATTCAATTTTAGATGAATCTGAAAACCATCCGCATTTTGCAGCTGGTAACTTATTTTTTGCACTTAAATCGGTAATAGATAGATTTTATGATAATGAAGTAATTTGTATATTAGATGCAGATATTATTCCATTAAGAAGATATGATGGTGTATTGCCAGAAGAGAATACTGTAATAACTTGTAATTTTTATGAAGATTGGCATATAAGATGTAGTAGACCTGATAAAGAAAATTATAGAATAGTTGAACCATTTTTAAAGCATGATATTCATCAATTTATGGATGGTGGATTTGTTCCAATTTTAATAAGAGTAAAGACTTTAAAAAAGATTTTGGATGAAGTATTGGATTTAAGTTTAGAAATAGTAAGAAAGCATTTAGGTACTCCTTTTGGATGGTGGATGCAAATGTGGGCATTTCAAATTGCGTGTCATAATAATCAAATAAAATGTTTAGGGCAAGATAATACTTATTTTCCACATCAAAACGAATTGGATTTAAGTAAACATTTTTTTGCACATTACTCATGTGATACAAAATTTAAAAAAGGAACTTTTCCTAATCATAACATAGAAGAATTTCCTGATAATGTATTTTATAACCTTTTAAGAGAATGGTATCATAGATGATTTACGTTTTTATAGCTTGTAGATTAGATAAGGAAATAATTCCAACTTGTTATGATTTGATTCAAAAAGCAGAAAATCCTAACGATATTAAAATTGTTGTATTCAATCAGGATAGACAACAAGATATGTTTTTTCAGGATTTGTTTCCACCGCAAGTTACATTAGTAAATGTAGATTATAGAAAATTTTCTAATATTTGTTGGGTTAGGTCAATGGCTTCGTATTTTATTGAGCCATCATTTAAGTATTACTTATGCATTGATTCTCACATGAGATTTGACAAAAATTGGGACACTCAACTTATTAATACATTAAAACCAAATTCAATTCTTTCAGCATATCCACCGGAATATCAATTGTATGGTGAATTTAAAAAAAGTTATGGGCACTACACCAATAATTTTAATAAGGAAAAATTAGGATACTTTCCATTTGTAACTGTTCATTTTGCTGAATCAGATTTAGATTATAGAAAATCAACTATTGCAGCTGGGTTTCATTTTACAACAATTGATTGGCTCTATAAGGTGGGGTATGATAAATTATTATGCTGGGGATTTGAAGAAATAGATTTGACGTATCGAAGTATCGAAGCGGGATATGAAATAATTAATTACAAGCAGACACCAATTTATCACCTATACGATAAAAGAGCTAGGAAACAAGAAGACCATGCTGAAAGATTTTTAATGGATTGTAAAGAGAGAATGCGTTCTAAAATTAATGATGAAACTAATAGGAAAATAAGTAATTATTATGATATAGATTTTGATGATTTTATTAAAAGATTTATATAATTATAGGTATGATAATAATGGTTACAACTTCCGCTGGAAATCAAATAATAGGGGGCGGGGATATATGGGTAAATAATTTTATTAGAGAAGTTATACCAACTTTATCAGAAGAAGTACACCTAATAATTGATAACAAACGAAGTTCAAATCATATCGAATCTTCTATATCAATCCCTCATACATTTCGATTAGAAAATCCAAAAAAGACAGAAGAGTTATTAGATAAATGTAGTAGAATAATATTCTTACACCCACCATATTCACATAGAGAGTATCTAATGGAATATCAAGATAAATGGGATACTATTTTTATTCAAGCATACGCAAAGGATATAACCGATTCCGGTACTGATTTTAAAATGTACCCAACCAAAATTGAATTAAGTTGGCAAAATCTTTTATTGAGAAAATGCAAAAAAAGAGTTTGGATAGGATTGAACCATTCACCTCTATTAGATGATTTTGAATGTATATCTATACCGAACTATTATACATTTACTGAAGATAGAAAATTGATAGAAGAGTGTTCTGATACAATTGGATATGCAGCCCGTTTTGAATCTCGTAAAAACCCACATTGGTTATCAAATCATTCGGCTAAAGTTCTTACTCACAAATATGATTATTACAATATATCGGAAATGTATAACTTCAAAAGATGTAAGTTCTATGAATTTGATATGAATATACATCGTAATTGGTTTGTAGATAAAAGTTGGCAAATATTTCACGGAGCATATAAAAATGAACCATTTGGGTATTCAATATTTGATGCCGTAAATTATGGTAAGTTACCTATCTTACATAAAGATTGGGGTGTAGAATGCAACTATGAATATAGGGTTAATAATAAGGAGGATTTTGATGATTTAGTAAATGAATTAATCAATACACCTTATGATAAAAAAGTAAAAGAATGTAACAAATTAAAACAATATTTGTTACAATTTGCAGATAAAAATAAATGGGTAGAAAAAGTTGGAAATCTTATAAATAATTTGTAATTTTATAGATTAGAATAATTATATTCAATAGATGTTACAAGACTTAAACTACATAAAAAAATACCTCACAAACAATTTAGAGTTTGATTATAGAGGTGAAGAGGAAACAAATCCTGTACCATATCGTTGGTCTCATGGAGCTACTGATACTCATTTAGGAGATGGATTAATTATCTACTCTCTGATTCAATATATGAGAGCCAAAGTGTGTGTATGTTTAGGTAGTGGTGGTGGGTTTATTCCCCGCATAATGACACAGGCTCGATACGATTTACATAAACAAAACATCTTCGAAGGAAATCCTGATTTTAATTATGGTGATATTGGTTCAACTTATATAGTTGATGCTATGAATGGCATCGGAGGAGTTGTAGATTGGTTTGCAGAAGAATCCTTTTTCAGAAGAACATTTCATCCTAGAATCATAAATTCAACTACCGAAGAGGCGTTTTATGATTTCTTTGTATTGCAAGATATTAAAATAGATTATCTTCACATCGATGCCGGACATTCTTATGAAAATGTAAAAGAGGATTTTGATTTATATTCTCAGATAATGAGTGAGAATGGAATTATATCAATGCATGATACCGACCCAAAATATCATGATAAGTTTATTGTAACGCAAGAAGTTAAAGATAGAAATGAACATGATGATTGGAGTGGGCCTATACAATTGGCAAAAGAAATAGATTCTGATAAATGGGAAGTGTTTAATCTTTTTAATCATGGTATTGTGAAAAATAAACCATCTTCAACTGGATTAACTTTAATAAGAAGGAAATGAAAATATTAGTTACAGGTGGGTGTGGATTTATAGGGCATGCATTATGTAAGAGATTATTAGAGGAAGGGCATGAGGTTCATATAGTAGATAATCACTATATCGGAAGAGAAGCAAAAATAGCAGAAGGTGCTAAATTTGTTGGAGGTGATGTGAGAGCAATGGAAAATATAAGTGATAAACCTTATGATTGGATTTATCATTTAGCATCATTTAGTAGAGTTTGGCTATCATACGAGAATCAAAACTATACATTTTCAACTAATGTAGATGGTACAAAAAGTGTTTTAGAATATGCTAAAAGAAATGGGTGTAAAGTAATATTCGCAAGTTCATCATCTATTCACCATTCTATTTCACCATATTCAACATCAAAAAGAATGGGTGAAGAGTTATGCCGTTTTTATAGAGATGGATTAGGAGTTGATATAACAATAGTAAGATTATATAATGTATATGGGCCAGGTGAATTAGTTGAATCACACATGGCAGCATTATTAGGAAGATGGAGAAATCAAATAAATAATAATTTACCTATAACTTATCATAACTTAGGAACACATTTGAAACCATTTACACATATCGATGATACGATTATTGGTTTAATTAAACTTATTAAAACAAAAGAGATAAATCGTAATGGGTGGGAATTGGGCAATGATATTTCTTATAGTGTGCATCAGGTCTATAAAATGTTTGAAGAAAGATTCCCAAATATAAAAGTTGAAAAGATAGTAGATGTTTCGGGAGGATACTCGATTGTCAGAAGAAAAGATGATGAAGTTAGGAGATTAGGTTGGTTTCCGAAAGATAGATTAAAGGAATATATAGATAGTTTATGAAACCTAAATTAGTTACAGTCACAGGGTATAGAACAAATACTTTGAGACAAATGTTATCACATTACAAAAAAGATGTGAGTGAAATACATTTGGTTAATTACTATTCCACAAATGCGGATAATAAAAAATCATTTGAAGAGGCAAGAGAAATTGCAGAGGAATTTGGTTGTGTTTATCATGAAAGAAAAGAAAAAGTATTTAACTGGGAAGCGGTAACTGATTTCTATAATGAAATTAAATCCATTTATCCAAATGATTGGTGGATAGTATCAGATGATGATGAATTGCAATTATATTGGGATGATATTGGTTCTATTATAGAAGAGTGTGAAGAAAATGGTTGGGAATTTGTAACTGGTGGATTTATAGATAAAATTGGTGAAGGGGGTGAATTTCCAATAGTAAATGGTGATACTGATTTATGGAAATCATTTCCTATTAGTTCATTTTTTAGATATCCTTTAAGTGGAGCGTGTCCAAATAAAGTTACTCTAATGAAAGGTAGAATTCATTTAACTCCTGGACAACATTATGCTTTGATTGAAGGGCAAACGACTTGGAAATGGCAAGGTTGGAATCACCCTTTAAGATATCCGGTAGAAAGGGGATTTACGCAGGTACATCACTTTAAATGGGATAGCACTTGTGCAGATAGAATAAGAGCAGTTGCAAATGTAGGAGAACACTATTCGTTTTCAGATGAATATCGAAAGATGTATAAAGAAATCGCTAAAAATAGGTTTAAAATAAATTTAGAAGATTTTTCCGAATGGACTTGGAAATCTGAAAAATCCTTTGTATCTTTCGGTAATTGGAATAAACTAACCAAACAAATAGTTTTAATATAATGACAGGTGCTAAAATAG